>Ga0208113_1000209_pt1 | contig 29669 bp, 30 predicted proteins | sample Knorr_S7_td_NADW_FD_185598 | JGI IMG/M metagenome (GOLD analysis project Ga0208113, IMG submission 185598) | Marine microbial communities from Southern Atlantic Ocean transect - Knorr_S7_td_NADW_ad_2505m_LV_A (SPAdes) (version 2) | ecosystem: Environmental > Aquatic > Marine > Oceanic | place...
ACGACGGTCATGCTGCGCAACATATTTCTAACGAATCGATGCGTACCCATTCTTATTAGCGCTTCGTGTTGTTCTGACCTCATGTTTGTGACTCCTGGTTCCTTGGTTGTTGCTTATTCGCCAAATAACCGACCCTCCTAAGAGTTTTGCCCGGTTACTGCGAACGCCTCTTCGAACTTTTCCATAGCTGCCTTCTGCATCCCGGGTAAGAGATGAGCATAGGTGTCCATCGTGAAAGCGACACTGGAATGCCCCAGCCTGGTGCTAATCGTCTTGATGTCTGTTCCCTGTTGTAGCATCAACGAGGCATGGGTGTGTCTCAAGTCGTGAAGTCTCACTCCAGGTAGGCCAGCCCTGCTGGCGATTCTCCTGAATTGTTGGGTAACCGTGGATGGCGTCCGGGGCGTCTGTGTTTATCCAGGGTTTGCTACTGGAGATATAACGCTCGCTTTAAATCGTTAACGATGGTCATTGGTTCTAGTGCAGCATCAACAGTGATAGCTTTTGGGGATTCCTCAAGAATGCTGAACTGACTATCGAGTAAATCAATATTCATAAAATGTCCGGCCCTCTCTGCCATTCTTTTACGAATAAGCCGATAATCTCCGCGAAGGTATACGAACACTATGCCCGTTAGGCCATCCTCTAAACGCATCCGATAGGACTCCTTGAGCGCAGAACAGGATAATATGGCGTTCTCCTTGAGTAACACTATTTCCGAAATTTTAGTGTGTAGGTCGTCAAGCCATGGCCAGCGGTCCTCATCAGTCAAGGGGATACCATTTTGCATCTTCATCAGATTTGCATTCGAATGGAAATCATCTCCTTCATAAAAAACCCACCCTAGGTTTTCGGATAAAAGTTTTCCGATTGTGGTCTTTCCTACGCCTGAAACTCCCGTAATTATTATCAACATAATGGCAAAGGTTTACGTTTATAACAGCCTAGCCTTGTTCGCTCTCAAAAGATGGTCTTATTTTAACGGTTTTGATCTTGTAATTGATCTCGTTCTTGTCATGTTCAGCGATTCTCATATGTACTCCCAGGCACATATCTAAGCCTAGAAAACATATATGAACACGCCTGAACACAATTTCCTACTAACTCTTAATCAGTAGGTTCTCAGCAAATATACTTGCAACCTATTTGCAACCTAAATCTGCAACACTGGATAACACCACATAGACTATGGGCACAATTTGGGATTTGGTTGGTGTGCTGAATGAGATGAGATTGCGCCTGCCAACATGCATCGACACACCAACATCCGCACTCTCAAGGCGGAGATCAGGGGTTCAAATCCCCTACGCCCTACCAAAATATAGGCGCTGGAAAGACCTCTCGAGACCCGGGAGGTTTTCTTTTTTGGCCTTGTAACCCAAATGCAACCTACTCTAAACTGCACTCGTATATCCCGCTCAGCATAGTCTTGTTGGGTAATAACTTTTGAGGGGTAACCGGATGATTGCAACCGGGAAAGTCGTTGGCCTGTTTACGGTGGATCGTAGGGCTGAGCCGATGAAAAGGGTCGAACAATTTTCTGCGTTAGCCGGACGGGGCATAGAAGGCGATCGTTACTTGCTGGGCACCGGGACCTATTCAAAAAAACCGGAGCCCGGCCGGCAGGTAACCCTGATTCAAAGTGAGATATTAGAGTCGCTCAAAGACAAGTTCAACATAACGGTTAAACCTGAGGAGTCCCGCCGGAACGTCCTCACTGAGGGCATCGAGATCAACGATCTCATCGGCTCCGAATTCTTTATGGGAACCGTGCGTTTGCTCGCCCACCGGCTCACCGAGCCGTGTAAATACTTGGAGAACCTCCTGGAACAACCTGGTTTGTACAAAGAGCTCTGGGGCAACGGCGGAATCAGCTGCGAGATATTGACTGACGGCATTATCAAAGAGGGGGATATCATCACCACCTCCCTCGACTAAAAATACGCCCTGCCAAACTTAGGAACGACAAAGGCCCCTGAGTACCCTCGGGGTCTTTTCTTTTGCCGCTTTGCCGATTCGGCATTGCGGGGTGGCCACCGAATTGGCAGCGGCGATAATCATATTCAGGAGTGATTTCTTAAAACGATGACCAACGCGATCGACACCGTCATTTTCGACCTGGACGGAACTTTGGTGGACAGTCAACCAGCGGCGCTGGGGGGAACCATCGAGGCGTTGTCCCGGTTCGGCGTCCAGGTGACGGCTACCGACCTGAGAAAGGTCTTCGGCGGCGGGGCCTGGAAGTTGGTGGGCCATTTCTTGGAGCGAGACCTGGGCTCTGACCGGGCCAGAGATTTGCTGGAAGAGGCGGTCCAGTTGCGGAGCAGCCTGCAGTTGGAACTCACCAACGAAGTGGTCTTGCTGCCGGACGTGAAAGGGCTTCTGGCCTCATTGAAAGACAGCGGCCACAAACTGGCCATAGCCACAATGAGCAGCCGGGTAGTGGCCGAGAGGGTACTGGGCTACCACGGCATCATATCCTACTTTGACTCGGTCTTGGCCATCGACGACGTCAAACAAGGCAAGCCCGACCCAGAGATCCTACAAAAGACGGTCGATTGCCTGGGCGGGCAGGTCGGCAACACCATCTATGCCGGCGATTCCAGCCACGACTTAGAGGCGGCGATCAACCTCGGCATGCCCTTTGTGCTGGTCGATTCGGGTCTTTACGTTCGAGGAGAGGCCAGAAGCAACCTACGCGCTGCAGCCAACGATAATGGGTTTCCGGTCGTCGGAATGGAAGAACTCATGGATCTAGCCGAGATTGTTCGGCGGCCAAACTGAAGAACATTTTCCCGGCACATGGCATGCCAAGAATCCGAACCACCTATCTTTACCAACCACATCAGCCGTACAATCAATAGAAGAAGAAGCCCAAAAGAGAAGAGACCCTTGGTAGATTTTCCAGTTGCGGCGATGGCCGCGGCTGGTCCTTTCTTGAAGAGATAACGTCCGAGTGTCCTCGTACCCATTACCGGCCGTCCCGGCCTCTGACCAACTCAGAGAGCCGGAACTTGACTTTGGTCAGCACGAGATTCGCGCTCAGTGACCCACTTTCCCTCAACTAAGGCACGCGATCAACGATCCGAATATCCAGACCTGGCCCACGGCTTTCTGTCGATGCACGCCATCGGCGTATGAACCCGGTTTATGGGTCGGTTGCCGGGTTCTGAAACGAGCCCTTCGGCTGCGTAACGGCCGGGACTGATCACGCACAAACCCCAAGGCAGAACCCACCGGCCCGTTGCGGCTCCGGCTGCTCCACGACCGTGTTGCGCTTCTCTTCGGCTGGCAAATTTCAATTCCTGCCGGACGGTTAATGTTTGACCTCTCGCGTCTGTCCCAGATTCGAACCGAATCCTTGGCCGGACTCACTGTTTCGCTGGCCCTGGTGCCAGAGGCGGTGGCCTTCGCTCTCGTGGTGGGGGTCCATCCCCTGGTGGGGCTCTATGCCGCATTCATCGTCGGCCTCATCACGTCCCTGACCGGCGGGCGGCCCGGCATGATCTCCGGCGCCACCGGGTCCCTGGCGGTGGTCATGGTCTCGTTGGTCAGCGAGAACGGCATCGAATATCTGTTCATCACAGTGGTCCTCATGGGCATCATTCAGATGGCCGTTGGACTGCTTCGACTGGGTAACCTGATCCGCATGGTGCCCTTCCCAGTGATGCTCGGGTTCGTGAACGGACTGGCCATCGTCATATTCCTGGCGCAGCTTGAGAGCTTCAAGATCGAAGGCGCGGACGGGAGCAAATCGTGGCTGCCCTTCGTTGACCTCGCAATCATGGTTGGCTTGATCGCCGTGACGATGGCCTTAATCTACCTGGTGCCCAGACTGTCCAAACGGGTCCCCGCCGCGCTGGTTGGGATAGTTGCCGTGTCGGGGGCGGTGATACTGGGCGGCATCGACACCCCGACGGTAGGCGACCTGGCTAGCATCTCCGGCGGCCTCCCGCCCTTTGCCGTGCCCGACGTGCCGTTCGACCTGGAGACCCTCAGGATCATCCTGCCCTTTGCGTTCATCCTGGCCGGGATCGGGTTGATCGAATCGCTGCTCACACTTTCATTGATCGACGGACTCACTGAAACCAGGGGTCAGAAGAACCGGGAGTGCATGTCACAGGGTTTGGCCAACGTGGTGACGGGGTTCTTCGGCGGCATGGGCGGCTGCGCCATGATCGGCCAGAGCATGATAAACATCAAATCGGGCGCACGCTGGCGGTTGTCAGGGATATTGGCGTCAATATTTCTGCTGCTTTTTATCCTATTTGGATCGTCGCTGATCGAGCAGATCCCCATCGCCGCCCTGGTGGGAGTGATGTTCGTGGTGGTCATCGGGACATTCTCCTGGTCCAGCCTGCGGATCATCCGCAAAGTGCCGCTATCTGACGCCATGGTAATGGTGCTGGTTTCGGCGGTGACTGTGGCCACAGACCTGGCGATCGCAGTGGTCGTTGGCGTGATCGTTTCCGCCTTGGTGTTTGCCTGGAAGACCGCTCGTCACATCTATGTTGACGCCGGAGTTGGCACCACGCTCCACCGGCGGGTTTACAACCTGCACGGGCAGCTTTGCTTCGCCTCGGTCAGCACCTTCAGGGAGTTGTTCGACCCAGCGAAAGACCCTGACGAAGTGGTGATCGATTTTGCGAACTCGCGTGTTTGGGACCATTCGGGCATGGAGGCTATCGTGGACCTTGCCCAGCGTTACGGCCGGGCACGCAAACGGGTGCACCTGCTGAACTTGAGCCGGAGTTGCCAGGAAATGCTGCAGAAGGCCAACGTGATCGTGCCGCCCAGCACCGAAGACAACCCCAGCTTCCGTGTCACACTCTCAGATCTGGGCGACACCGACTGACCTAGCGGACGGCAAGCGCCGCGCCAAATAACACTTTCTGTGAGTAGACCCGGTCGATATACAGCTATTCGAGGGGTCTACTCGCCGCCAAGAAGTACAGGTCGCCGTGCTCATACCTTCTTGATCAACGATTTCTTGGACTGGATTTTGTGCTGAACGACCGCTTGATAATTCTATGGAGAAATTATCCACCAGTTCTCTCGAACCTCGCAGTACCGCCGAGGCCAGAGTGATGACCCTAAAGTTCCGGTCTCCTGGGCTAATATGACCGCTGACCAGGTACCGGTTGAGATTTTTACCCCTTACGCCTAGTGATCGGCCGTGTATTATTGCCCCGAACCAGCAACTGAATCTCACGAACAATCAGGAAAATATGAATACACCTGAATCAAGAGCCAAAATCCTTGCCGCCGAAACCGATGCGTCAAATGGGTACTTTGCTTCGTTATCACAGGAGGACTTATCGAAGCACAGCGCCTGCGACGATTGGTCCGTTGCCGATGTCATGGCCCACTTGGCCGGGCAAGACCATGCGTCGCGAGTTATGCGGGGGCTACAGGGCGATTATTCTCCGCCGTACGGCGCCCCGGAGGTCGCCGACCACGACGAAGACCGTTTCGCCAAAAACATCTTTGACCGGGCATTGGCTACCCGGGAGCAGCACGGCGTGCAGTTGGTGGAGTACCTGAACCAGCGGTTAGACGAAACGGTAGAGGTTTTCAACAGCGTGGCTCCTGGAGACTGGGACAAGCTCTGCTACTGGCCTCCAGGGCCGGAGATGGTGCGCACGCTATTGGACCAACGCATCGCCGAGTTGACCATGCACACCTGGGATATCAGGTCAGTATTGGATGACCAGTACCACCTTTCGGCCGATGCCGTCGGTGCGCTGATCGATGGAGTTGACCGGGCCGTGCGCCGGGCATTTCGGCCCGACGATTCCCTGACGAGACCGCTCAAACACCGTTTCGTGATCGACGGCCCCGACTCCACCAGAAAAGACATCATCATCGCGCCGGAAGGTGCCTGGGTGTTGGCGGCCAGCGGCCAAGAACCGGACATAACCTTTGAGTGCGACGGGGAGACCTACGTGTTGGTCATGTACGGCAGACTCAAGGTTTTTGACGCCTTGGCGGATGGCCGGTTGACCTTTGACGGCGACCCTGGACTCGCAGTCGGTTTCGGCCGGCGGTTCGTGGGCGGGTGACTCCGCCCGGTCGTTGTTAGTCGTCAGCGGGCGCGGCCTCATCTGGCGGCGTGACCTGCGGCAGCCAGTCAAGCCAGCCCGGCAGGTACCAGTTCCAGTTGCCCAGCAGCTTCATGCTGGCGGGAAGCAGCACCACGCGGATGACGGTGGCATCGAGGAAGACCGCCACGGCCAGGCCCACGCCAAATTGCTGCAGGCCCAATATCCGGCTGGTGGCGAAGGCGGCGAACACACCCACCATCACCGCTGCCGCGCTGGTTATCTGACCGGCAGTTAACCGGATGCCCGTCGCGACGGCGCGCTCATTCTCGCCATGCCTGTCAAACTCTTCCTTGATCCGGTTGAGCAGCAGCATATGGTAGTCCATGGAGAGACCGAAGAGGATGCCGAACAGGAACAAAGGAAGCCAAGTCTCAATTATTCCGGTCTCTTCGGAGCCCAGGATACCGATACCCCAACCCCACTGGAAAACCATCACTAGAACCCCGTAGACCGCGCCCACCGATAGCAGGTTAAGAACCAGCGCCTTGATCGGAATGACTATGGAGCGGAACATCACCAGCAGAAGCAGGAAAGACAGTCCCAGAACGAAGGCGAAAACGTAGTACGCCGAACTGAACATTCGGTCTCTGAAATCGATTCCCTCGGCCGTGTCTCCGGCCACGTAGGTTTTGGCGTTGGTTCCGGCGAAGGCCTCGGGCACGATTTGCTCCCGGAGCAGGTGCACCGCGTCTTCCGATGCATCATCGTCGATATTGCCCGCCAACGGGACGTTGATGCGGGTGATTGTTCCGGCATTATCCGTGACCGTATCGAAGGGGCCAAGGAATGAATCGTCGCTTTCAACCCTTTGGATCAGTGCTGCTACCGCAGCTTGAATCTCAGGGGAGTTAACGTTCGGGGCGTCCACGATCACCTTGGCCGGAAGGATCAGGCTGCTGGAGAAATGGTCTTCCAGGAGCTCCAGGGTCCGCTTTCCTTCAAGGGCGTCGGGAAGGGCGTCGGCACCGGCGTTGAAACCAAGGTTCATGAAAAAGAAGGGAATCGTAAGTGCAATCAACGCCGCAACGGTCAGGCTGGCCAAAGGTACCGGCCTCGCCAGCACCCAACCGGTGATGGTGGACCAGATTCCTCCTTGGTTGGACTCCCGGCCCAAGAAAGGAATCCGCAGGCGGTTGATGCTGCCCCCCAGTAATGACAGCAGGCCCGGCAGCAGCGTAAGCGAGGCAATCACGGCCACGAAAACGACGATGATTGCGCCCAACGCCAGCGAGATGAACGTGAAGTCCCTGGTGAGCATCAAGCCGGCGAGGGACAGGACCACGGTGATACCAGCGTAGAAGACGGCCCTTCCGGTGGTGTTGGCCGCCACCGTGATAGCGTCGATCTTTTCTCTTCCCGCCGCACGCTCTGTCCGGTAACGACTGACGATGAACAATGAGTAGTCGATACCTACGGCCAGGCCCATCAGCAGGATCATCTCCGCATACAGCTCGACCAGGGGATAGACCTGGCTGACCAGGGCGGCGATGCCGAGTGCAGTGAAGATGGATCCGACGGCCATCACCAGCGGGATCACCGCCGCGACCAACGCCCGGAAGGCCAATATCAAAATGACCAACCCAATCACCAGCGAATAGATCAGGATGCGGTTGAAGTCTTCCGTCAGGATTTCGTCCAGTTCATCTTCGAGAATCCTGAAGCTGACCACTCCTATCTCGAAACCCTCTGCATCGTTTGAGGCTTGCCGGATAGATTCAACAAACTGACCGATATCGATGTGTTCGGCAGGGTCGTCTGGGTTCTGGAGGACGACATTTGCCAGCACGGCATGTCCATCATCGGCAAGCAGGTTTCCGTCTCGAGTGTCGTAATAGCTGAGGGCGGCGAACACTTGGGGAAGGTTTCGGACCGCCTGCATGGTGGAGTCCACGGTTTCTTTGAACGCTGGCGAATCTGCGTTCAAGGAAGGGTTGCTGAATATCACGCCCTCGCGCCTGGTATGGCTGGCGCTATCGGAGGCGTCGGGGTCAGGGGCGAACCGCTCATTCAATAGCTCGGAACCCTCGCCGGACTCACCGACTCCGCCACCGTCATCCCTAGTCTCGGTTCCGACAAAGCCGATGGCCAGGACTGCCAGAAGGATCACCAAGACCGCCGCTAGCAAGATGATCCAGCAATGGACGGCGCTCCAATGGGCGATCCGTGCAGTGAATGATAATCCAGTAATTGCGCTACTGATGTTGACCAAATCTCCTAAATGAAACCCTTATTGAGCCCTATTAGGCCGAAGGGTTTTACGGATTACCGAGTGATTTTGGATTTACGCTTTGCAAATACCGCCGATGGCAACGGATATCGTAACACTTGAGGCTGCGCACTAGTGTGCCCTAGGCCTCGCGGGTTCCAGGGCATAACCAGATCCGACCTAAAGTGGATGCGCCGCTTACAACATTGAAATTGAGCTGGGCGCTCAACTTGACCCCCTATTGGCCATATGATATACACCCAGAAACCCCGGTCTGGCGGGCGGGCCGAAAGCCGCCATAAGGAGGCACACCGTGGTATTGGATGTAAATAGTCTGGTGGATGCCGATGCTGGATTGATCAGCCGGCGTATCTTCATCGAAGACGAGATCTACCAAGAAGAGCTGGAGCGCATCTTCGCCCGCTGTTGGCTGTTCCTGTGCCATGAGAGCCAGATACCCAACCCCGGCGATTTCCTCACCACATACATGGGCGAGGACTCGGTGCTGGTGATTCGCGACACCTCCGGCAAGATCGGGGCCTTCCTCAATGTCTGTGCCCATCGGGGCAACCGGCTCTGCCGCGCTGACAACGGTAACGCATCGGCTTTCACCTGTGCCTACCACGGTTGGACCTATGGAAACAATGGTGATCTGCAGGGCGTGCCCAATCTGAAAGACGCCTATTACGATGACCTAGACCGCACAAAATGGAGCCTGATTCCCGTCGCCCAACTGGACACGTACAAGGGCCTGGTCTTTGCTACGTTCGACAATAATGCCCCATCGTTAATCGACTACTTAGGTGAGATGGCCTGGTACCTGGACTGTTTCTTCGACCGCAGGGAAGGGGGTGTAGAGGTCGTCGGTGGAGTCCACAAATGGATCATCCCCTGTAACTGGAAACTGCCTGCCGAGAACTTCGGTGGCGATGCCTATCACGTGGCCTGGAACCACCTTTCCGCTCTGACTTCCGGATTCACCCAAGCCCCGGCCGCCAGACAGACTCTGGGTGGCGGCACTATTTCTCCCGGCAACGGCCACTGCATCCTTGCCGTTGGCGCCGACGATTACGCCGCCGCCCCCGTTGAGATAATCCAGGAATATGAGGAGTCCATCCGGGCGGAAACGGTCGAGAGGCTTGGGCCTCGTCTATTGAAGATGACTCCCAACGTGGGCACGTTATTCCCCCATATGTCGTTCTTAAGGGGCAGTTCCCGCAGCTTCCGGGTCTGGCATCCCAAAGGGCCGGATAAGATTGAGGTGATCTCCTGTCAGTTCGTCGACAAAGCGGCGCCGCCCGAGGTTAAGGAAGCCCTCCGCGTTACTGGACTGCGGGCCTTTGGCCCGTCGGGTGTCTTGGAACAAGACGACATGGACAATTGGGAGGAATGCACGCGTATCAATCGGGGCGCGGTCACCCGGAGGTATGCCCTCAACTATCAGATGGGGCTGGGACATGACAGCTTCGACGATGGGCTGGGCGGGTGGTCCAGTGATTTTCGGATCAGCGACAGCAACCCCCGTCACTTTTACCGGCGCTGGGCCAGCTTGATGCAAGCCGATACCTGGGATCAGGTATAGCCCGGTGCGACTGCAAGCATGAAGGATGAAACGCTGCGCGAGGTAGAACAATTCCTCTACAAAGAGGCCCGGCTCCTGGACAGCCGCCGGTTCTCTGAATGGCTGGAGTTGTTGTCCGACGACCTGCGCTACTGGATGCCAACCCGTTCTAACCGCTATCCGGTGAACAGCAAGGCCATATCCATCCTGGATGCCTCCCGCTACGAAGAAGAAGAGGTCTCGGGCGAGGACGAATTAGCCTTGATGGAAGAGACGAAAGATACACTGGAACGGCGAGTAGCCCGCCTGGACACCGGCATGGCCTGGGCCGAAGACCCTCCCTCCCGAACCCGCCACATAATTACCAACATAGAGGTCGAGGCGGCGGACTCGTCAGACCAACTTCGCGTCTATTCCAACTTCGTGATGTACCGCAATAGGAGTGAGACGGATCAGGACTTTTACGTTGGCAGCCGTGAAGATGTCCTGCGCCGAGAAGGTGGGCGGCTCCGCATTTCGTCCAGAAAGATCATCCTCGACCAGAACGTGCTATTGGCTAAGAACCTCAGCAACTTCTTCTAGCCGACCCCCATAGGCGATCCATCAAACCGTCCTAGTTGTCGCCCCGAGTGCAGCGAGGGGTCTCGTTGCTCTGGTTAAACCTGGCTTATGCGCGCAACGAGATTCCTCATCGGCCTTCGGGTCTTCTTGGAATGACAGAAGGGCGAGGCTTGCTCGCCCATTTGTCTAGATTGGCTACCTCGTCGCTTGTACTGCCGCCGCCAACTCCTCAAAACCCATGCTCCCGGAATGCAGCTTTCCGCCTATCCGGAAGGACGGCGTCCTTACTATGCCGGTCTCTGCCGCCGCCTCATGTTGGGCCAACACCAGGCCTTGGTAGGCGCCGGAAGCCAGCTTAGGCCACATCTCTCCCCAGTCCAGTCCCACGAAAACCGATAGGCGGCGCAGCGTGTAAAGGTTGCCAAGGTCGGTGCCCATCTCCCAGTATTCCTTGGAAGCGGCCCAAAAGAATTTCTGGTCTAGACCCCGCTCTTTGGCGTAGGCCGTCGCCGCATGGACGGCCAAAGTGGTGACGGACCTATTGGAAGCCGGTTCGGTGCCCTGCCCATGGCCGGGCAGGTAGAGGGGCCGCCGCCGGGACTTGCTGGATCCATCCTCTTGATTGCTGGGGGCAGGGCTATCTTCAACCGAGTCGCGCCGAAGCAGAAATGGCTGGCGGTCTATCTCAAAACCTAATTCGGACGCCAGTTCTTCGAGCCGCTTCAACCCGTGGTATGAGTGAGGACAGGCGTAATCGAACCAAACCGTGACGACAGCGAGAGGCATGTGGATCCCGTCAGCTCTGGCTCAGTTCTTTGGCTTGTTTGAGGACTTTAACCAGCGCGTCCATCGTCAGAACCCCGGTATTGGTGTTCCGTGGGCTGGGGTGGTAAGAAGTCACCATCATGGGTAGCGACGGCCCAAACCGGTAGACCTCTCCATGCAGGAATTTCCCCCGCACCTTCTCAGACCCCATCTCGCTCAATGTCTGCAGGGTGGCCCGGAAAGCGATGTGGCCTAATGCCAAAATGACCTTTAGGTTGGGCAGTGTTCGAAGTTCCCGCACCAGGTAGGGCAGGCAAGCTTTCTGCTCTTCAGGCGTGGGCTTGTCGCCGGGGGGCACGCACCGCACCGCCGCAGCGATGTAGGCCCCGGTGAACTCCAGTCCGTCGTCACGATGGTCGGAGTTGGGTTGGTTGGCCATACCGGCTTTGTGCATCGCCTCGGTCAAAAACGTGGCAGAGGAATCGCCCGTGAAGACCCGGCCGGTCCTGTTGCCACCGTGGGCAGCGGGGGCCAGGCCAAGTAGAACCAGCGATGCATCCGGGTCGCCGAAACTGGGCACGGGCTTGGCCCAGTAATCCCAGTCCTTGTATGACGCGCGTTTCTCCCTGCCGATCTTCTCGCGCCAGTCCACCAGGCGGGTGCACATACGGCAGGCCACGATCTCTTCAGTGAGGGCCGCCAATTGTTGTTTATGACTATCGGCCACAAATAACTCCGTGGAATGTCTCGGTATTAATGCCCGGCTCTGATCTGGTACAACTCGGTTGATCTTATTGGTCTGTGGTTCATCCTGGCAACCATCGCTCTTCATGTTTTGTACTTCAACTTGCTGGCCCGAAGCTATGCCGAGGGAGACCTATCACTGGTCTATCCGGTGGCCCGGGGCATGGGGCCAATGATTGTCCCGGCCCTGGCGGTGGTCTTTTTGAGTGAGGCCATCGAACCTCTGGCCATCGGCGGAATCGCCGCCATTCTTGGAGGGATATACACAATCTCATGGAGGGGCAATTTCCATCAAGTGCTGCGAAGACCCTTCCTGTTCCTCAGTTCAGCCGGAATGCGTTACGCAATGCTCATCGGGCTGACGATTACCACCTATGCCATCGTTGATAAAGAGGGAATCGGTCATGTACAGCCGTTACTCTACATGTATTTTTTTTGACCGCCGGGTCGGCCCTGACCCTGACGGCTTACATCCTGGCCCGGAAAGGCATCGCCGCAGTGGAGACCGAGTGGCTGGAAAACGCTCTGCCAATCGCGGTGGCCGGGCTTGGGAGGTCGGCATCGTCATCGGCGTGATGATGGGCGTCTTCCTGTTGAAAGAGCCCTTCGGCGGAGGGAGGCTGCTGGGGTCTGGGTTCATAGTTGGCGGATTGCTGCTGATCACGCTATTGCTTTGACGCACGTTTTTAGGTTATTCACCGGCGAATTCCTTCGCTGGTATTGAGTACTACAGCACGCGAATCCGCTGGATCAGGGACGACAACCTGTGGCGTCATTGCCGGTGATGGCGGCCCTGACTATGGCCGTCGGGTGACATTCCCGTTGTATCGGCAGTCTTACAAGTCTGTTCTGGCCGGACATAATGTATAATACCCGGAGCCTAAAACGGGCCGTGATTTAGACCCGGATATCGGCGTGAGGACGGAGGGAACCGATGATTAACCAGGAACGCTTGGTCAACGCATTCTGTGAGCTTGTGAAGATCGACAGTCCGTCGGACGAGGAAGAGGATGTGGCCAGACACCTGACCGAACGCCTGGAATCTCTGGGCTTCAGCGTTGCCAGGGACGCGCACGGCAATCTCATTGCCTCCGAAGATGGCGACAACCCACTAATGCTCTCGGCCCACATGGACACCGTGGAGCCGGGACGCAGCATCAAACCTCAGGTCGATGGCGACATCATCCGCTCCGACGGCACGACGATTTTGGGCGGCGACTGCAAGGCCGGAGTGGCCGCCATCTTGGAGGCGCTAGTGTCCGCGAAAGAAGACGACTCGCCCCGCCGTCCGGTGCAGGTGGTCTTCACCCGGGGTGAGGAGATCGGACTAATCGGCGCGGCCAACCTGGATTACTCCATGATTCACTGCAAAGAGGCGGTGGTCTTCGACGGCAACGGCCCGGTCAACACCATCACCGGCTCCAGCCCCACCTACATGGCATTCGACATTACCGTGACCGGCAGGGGCGCCCACGCCGGCGTGGAACCGGAGAACGGCATCTCCGCCATCCGCATCGCCTCGGAGATAATCGGCGACCTTCCAAATGGGAGGCTGGACGAGGAGTCCACCTTTAATGTTGGCCTGGTCTCCGGCGGCACTGTGCGCAACGCCGTTCCGGTGGAGGTGACCTTTGCCGGAGAATACCGCAGCCGGAACACCGAGACCGTGGCCTTGCTGGAGTTGCAGTTGACCGAGGCGCTGGACAAGGCCAGGGCCAAATACCAGGAAGCCACCATCAAGCAGGAACTGGAGATGCTATTCCAGATGTACACCCTGGACCCCAACGAGCCGGTGGTGCGGATGGTGACCGATATGCTCAAAGACATGAAGATGGTGCCGGACATCAAGCCATCGGGCGGGGGCACGGATGCCAACCAGATGCGCCTGAACGGCATCGATTGCATTGTGGTCGGCATGGCCACCAATGCGATGCACACGGTGAAAGAGTACGTGGTGGTGCCGGACCTCATGGCCACCGCCCTGCTCTGCCAGAACTTGATGAACCCCAACCAGTAAACCGATAGGATCGGTAACCAACTTAGGGGGCATCCGCGACTATGTCAGGATGCGCCTACGTAATTGAGGAGATAGACAATGAACGGAGCAGAATTAAAAGCGACTTTGAAGTCGGGTGGCCGGGTTTTCGGCACCATGATCTCCGTCGCCCGGAACCCCAAGTGGATTCCCATCCTGGACGGCGTGGGGCTGGACTACGTTGTCATCGACACCGAGCACAATTACCGCAGCCGGGGTGAGATGGGCGACTTCCTGATCATGATGAACACCAGCGGCGTGGTCCCCATCGTCCGCATCCCCATCCCTGACTCCCACTATGTGACCATGGCGATGGACGCCGGCGCCCAGGGCGTGCTGGCCCCCTACTGCGAGACCGTTGAGCAAGTTAGGGAAGTGGTGGGCGCAGCCAAGTGGCGCCCTCTGAAAGGCGAGGCAGTCGACCGGGTAGTGGCGACGGGAGAGCACATCAGCGACGCAACCAGAGCCTACCTGGAGGACCGCAACAAGAACAGCATCTGCATCATCGGAATCGAGAGTCGGGAGGCGGTAGAAAACCTGGAAGAGATGTTAAAGGTCCCGGGCATCGACGGCATCTTCGTCGGACCCAACGACATGAGCATCTCCCTGGGCATCCCCGACCAGTATGACCAGGAGGTCTACCAGGCCACGGTCAAGAAAGTCATCGACATGGCCGAGGCCCACGGCATCGCCACTCTGGTCCACCAGCAGACGCCGGATTTGTCCACCTACTGGATCTCCCAAGGCGCCCGCTTCATCCTCCACGGCACCGACCGCCGGGCCCTACAAGAGGGTTTCAAGGCCGACTTCGGTACCCTAAGGGATTTCGCCAAGAACAATTAGGCTGATGGGCCAGGACGCCGCCCCGTATGGGCGGGTTTCTAACCCGCCCATCTAGCTAGGGTCGTGGGTTCTAACGGCAGCCGCGGCCCTCACCCCAACCCTCTCCCTCACGTGGGAAAGGGGGTTTTCCCCGGTCATCCCCATGACGGCGGGTGCGGGATAAAATTCTGAACTAGCGTCGCCTCAGCTTGCGGTACGCCCAAATGATAGCTATGAGCGCCAGAGCTCCGGTCATGTACCCGCCGACCAGGTCGCTGGGCCAGTGTTCGCCCGCCAACATCCTGAACAGCCCTAGCAATACGATCGCCATACCAAGGGCCAGTTGGAGTCCGATGCGCAGCTTACGAGGGGCGACGAATTCGCCGATCAGATAGATTAAGAATCCCAGCAGTAGTACGGATGTTGTAGCGGTGCCACTTGGGAAGCTGTCTGTAAAACCCTCCAGGGCGCCTTCCGGCCGTGGCCGATTCACGAAAGCCTTGGGCAGCACGATCGTGAAGCCCATTACCGGCAGCATAGCTAGATAGATCAGGGCCTCCAGCCTTTTTTGAAAAACCGAAAATACAATTGAAATCGCTAAGACGGAACTCACGCCGGCAACACCCCTGATATCGAACCAGGCGAAAAACCGTTGCCAAGCCGTATCGTCGATCCGCAGGGAGGAGAGTATCATTCGATCTCCCCAGAACAGGTCGTTGTTGTGGACCGCGGCTATGGTGAACAGGACGACTGTCGCCAAGGCTAAGATTGCTATACCGACTTTGGCAATCATCGGCGGGACGCCTAGTCGCCGTGCTGCCCCATGAATTCCAGTACCAACTTGTTCCAAACCTCCGGCTCCTCGTGGAAGGCGGCGTGGCCGGCTTCGGGGACTACCTCGAAGCGGCAGTTGGGGATGTGGTCGGCCACCAGTTTCATCATGGCTGGGGGCGAGAGTAGGTCGGCGCCGCCGGTCAGCATGAGCACCGGGTTCTGCATCGCGGCCAGGCGTGCGTAGGTCATGGGGCTACGGGGCGACTGGCCTTCCTCTGGAGTGATCTCATGACGGCTGGATTCCTCGATGCGCAGCCACTTGGCCACGCCCTCCGGGTTGACGGCCCGATAGGACGGACCCACCTCCCGCAGCTCGATGGGTAGGTTGGAGATCTCTGGTGGCCGCAGCCGGGTTTGGACGTCCAGGTATGACTGGTCCGTGACTCCGGTAAAGCTGCTGGAGACGGTCAGGCTGATCACCCGGTCGGGGTATTCCACCGTGTAGTCCAGCCCGATGATCCCGCCCAGGGCGGTGCAGACCATGTGGAACCGGTTGAGCCCCAGGTGCTGGGTCAAGGCTTCCAGGTCGTCGGCGGCCGAACCGGCTGGTGTGACCGACTCTGAACGGCCCCAGTTCTTCCGGTCGTAGGCGATGCAACGGTATCCCGCTTCGATGAACGCCGGCTCCTGTAACCCCCAGCTATCGCTGGTGCCCGATGCGGCGTGGAGGAACACCACCGGGGTGCCGTGCCGGCCGGTTTCTTTGAACCACAGGCGTGCGCCGGGAATATCTGCGTAGGACATTTCGCTGTTCCTTTATTTCGCTTCAGATTAGGTTGGCGATAATTTGATAACTTGTAAAGGCTAATCTAACAGATACATGAATGACTGGAATAATAAGTGAACGTTGAAAATATCATCCAGGTCCAGGACTTGGTCAAGGTCTATCCGGGCGATGTGTAAGCCCTCTCGGAAATCGATTTTTCGGTAGGCCGAGGCGAGTTCTTCGGCTTCCTGGGGCCTAACGGACCCGGGAAAAGCACCAACATCAAGATACTTAGCACCTTGCTGAAGAAAACGTCGAGGCGGGTCAGCGTGGCCGGGTTCGACCTTGAAGATTCATCGTCATCCACGAAAATACGGCGGGCCATCGGGTTCGCCATGCAAGAGGTGGGTTTGGATGACCTGTCCTCAGGGCGGGATTTTCTCGTCATGCAAGGTCTGCTCTACAAGTTGGGCCGCCGAGAGGCCAAAAGCCGGGCTGAGGAGCTACTGGAACTGGTGGGATTGACCGAGTCTGAAAAGAAGCGGTCGATGTGATGCTCGGTTGGTTGGAAGGATTAGCCAAAGCGTAGGCCGACCAGCAGGCTATTAGGCCTCGCTCTGGTTTGCCTCCCCGCCAGCCTCCCACCGCGCCCGCAGGGTCTCCACGTAGATGCGTTCATAATCCCCAAGATGGCCGTTCCCGGGGTCGTCGGCTAGGCGTTCGGCCCAGAGGTATTCCACGTCTCCCCATTGGATGGGGTAGGGCGGCTGGTCGAAGAAGGCGGCCACCGCCGACATGGGGTCGTCGCCGTCCGAGTAGCCCATGAATTGGAAGTTGTCGTAGGTGTTTCCCAGCTCGGAGACGAAACGGCCTTTCATGGCGGCCAAGACCAGGTAGGAGGGCATTGTGAGCGGTCAGCTATCAGCGGCCAGCGGTCAGCTTTTTTGGGTAGGACTGCCGTGGCTGTTGGCTTTTCTTCCCCCTTTTTGAGGTTGGTCCGGTTGTTGGTTTGTGCCACGCTTCGCAGGTGTCACCCTGAGTGTAGCGAAGGGTCTACCGGGTGATACTTTGGCAGATTTTTCGTCGGCCTTCGGCACTCCTCAGAATGACAGTATTTAGGCGAGGCCCCTAGTTCGAACATTCTTGCGCCAATCTGTCGAAGGTCAATCCGGTCCCTAAAAGCTGAGCGCTGAAAGCTGTCAGCCTGGGGCGCTAGCCCCTCCGGAGGATGTGCACCGTGGTTACGTCTCCGGCGCCGGAGCATTGGGCTACGCCTACTCGGGCGTTGGCTACCTGCCTGGGACCGGCCTCGTCGCGAAGTTGGGTCACCGTCTCGTGGATCATGCGGATGCCCGAGGCTCCGAAGGGATGGCCCATGGCCAGCAGTCCGCCGTCGGTGTTCACCGGGATATCGCCGGTCAGGGCCGTGCGCCCCTCCACCGTCCCCTGCCAGGCCTCGCCGAAGGGGAACAGGTGTAGCGCCTCGATCTGTTGAAGCTCGCCGATGGTCGCGGCGTCGTGGACCTGAACCAGGTCAACGTCCTCGGGTCCCAGGCCGCTCATTTCATAGGCCTTGAGCGCCGCCGGTTCCGTGCGGTAGGGACTGAAAGCCGAGTGATCGGCGCCCCTGCCGTTGTACTCCCCCGAGGTCAGAACGGCCGCGGCGATGGACACCGCACGGCTCTCGTCGATGCCATACCTCGCAAGGTCTTCCCGGGCGCAGAGCACCGCCGCTGCGCCGCCCTCGCTGGTGGGGCAGCACTGGAACAGGGTCAGGGGGTCGGCGATCATACGCGAGTTCAGCACTTCTTCAATCGTGTAGGTGTCCTTGCGGTGGGCGAAGGGGTTCATGGTGGCATTCTGCCGGGCCTTGACCGTCACCTGGGCCAGGGCCGTGGCCGGAGCGCCGGTCTCCTCCATGTAACGCTTGCCCCGCAGCGCGTACCCGGCCATCATGTGGTCGCCGCCGATGTACCGCTCCGGGCTGTCCTCGGGGGTCACAGTCACCGGCCCCCGCGGCACCTTCTCAGCGCCGAACGCCAGGGCCAGGTCATAGAGTCCGGTGGTGATGCCCCAATAGGCCTGCCAGAAGGCCGTTGAGCCGCTGGAGCAGGCGTTCTCGACGTTGACGATGGGCACGCCGGTCAGGCCCAGTTTCGATAGCGTAGTCTCGCCCACGGACATGCCCTGGTAGTAGACGTGGCCGAAGTAAGCGATGGCGATGTCCTTCCACTTGACGCCCGCGTCTTCCAGTGCCGGGACCACGGCGCCGATGGCCAGGTCGCCCAGGTCCTTGTTGGGGAAGCGTCCGAAGGGGTGCAGGCCAACGCCCACCACCATCACCTCGCGGCCGGGTTTTATCTTATTCATGGTTAGACTCCAGGCCCTTTCTATCGGCTTTGGTTCAAAAGTTTCGGCGAAACCCGGTTTCCGGTTTGTATGGGAGTTACTCCCCATGTCACCTTGAGCGTAGCGAAGGGTCTGCCAATTTCAAGATTGGGAGATTCTTCGTTGCTTCACTCCTCAGAATGACAGTCTTGAGGCAACTCTCGCTGCAGACGGTCTGCTGATCAGATTTGTGGTTGCGCGGGTCTCCACTTGTAGACGGCCTTGTCGGGTCCGCCGTTCTCGGCCGGCACCTTCTGGAGCGTCAGCTCCACCGCCATACCAATCTTGAGGTCGTCGTGCTCGCAGCCGACGACTTCGGCCAGTACCTGTGGCCCTTGGGGCAGTTCCACCTGGCCCAGCACGTAGGGCACCTCGCCGGGCCAACCGGCCGGCGGGATTCGGACGATGGTGTAGCTGAACAAGGTTCCCTTGGCGCCCAACTCCACGGCTTCAAGGTCGGTCGACGTGCACGACTGGCAGAAGACGGCGGGACCGAACACGGTCGTGTTGCACTCGTTGCACTGGAACCCTACCAGGGTGCCTTCGCTGGAGTCGTCGTTCGTTATCTTGAGCCGATTGGGATCAACGGAGACCGGGGCCACCGGCGTATCTGAGTCTGGCATATCGGGCATTATACAGGCCCATTGACCACCCATGCGCCAAGTGTTAGGTTGACCGGCACAGCCGGATTTATTCTCAAATCACTAAAGGGACTTGCTCAATGCCAACCAACACCCAAAAACCGTGGGAGCAGTCACTGGGCCAGTTCCTAGAAGAGGTTGTCTCCCGCAACCCGGACAAGACTTTTATCGAGATTGGCGGACTGAGCCGGACGTACCAAGAGTTCTATGACGGTGTCCGGAAGTCGGCTGCCATGTTCGCCGTTTTGGGTATCGAGAAGGGCGACCGGGTCTGCCTGTTCCTGCCCAACTGCATCGAGTACGTCTACTCCTGGTTTGGGCTGTCGCTGATCGGGGCCATCGCAGTACCGGTGAACACCGCCTACAAGCGGGACGAGATGGCCTACATCCTTAATAACGCCGAGGCCAAAGGCCTGGTAATCGATTCATCGCTGGCCGATGTTGCCGGCGCGGCCGCCGACCTGGCCTCCTGTGTCAAGGTAAGGCTGTTGCGGGGTGCCGAGGGTTCGATCCCCGACGGGTGGACTGACTTCGGAGAAGCCCACGTCGCGGCTGTTGCGTTGGAGTCTCTGCCGGAGATCTCTCCCCACGACATTTCCATGCTGGTCTATACCTCGGGCACCACTGGCAACCCCAAGGGCGTCCAGTGCACCCACCTGATGTACGTGGCCGCCGGACAGGGGTTCGCCCACTGGACCGAGGCCACATCCGACGACCGGTTCTTCACCTGCCTGCCCTACTACCACGCCAACATCCAGTACTACTCGACAATGGGAGCTTTGGCTGCCGGTGGAACGTTGGTGGTGGTCGACCGATTCAGCGCGTCACGGTTCTGGGGCCAGGTCCGGGAGGCCCAGGCCACGGTGGTGAACTTCATCGGCATGATGATGCCGGTGCTGGCCAAGAACGAACCCTTGCCCGACGACAAGGACAACACCGTTCGGCTGTTTTACGGCTCGCCGTCCTTCCCGCCCGAGTTCCTGGCCGAGTTCCAAGACCGGTTCGACACCGACATAATCGTCGGCTTCGGCATGACCGAGACCTGCTTCGGGACCATCGAGAAGATCGGCAAAGAACGGCGCGCCGGTTCGTCTGGAGAGCCCCGTCAGCACCCACAAGGAGGGTTCGAGAACCAGGTGCGTATTGCCGACCCGGTAACTGGCGTACCGGTGGGCGTGGACACCGTGGGTGAGATAACCATCCACAACCCGGCGATTATGCCCGGCTACTGGCGCAACGACGAACAGAACGCCGAGACCCTGCGGGACGGCTGGCTCTACACCGGAGACCTGGGCTGGGTGGACTCGGACGGGTTCCTGTATTTCGTCGACCGGAAGAAAGACATCATCCGCCGTCGTGGTGAAAACATCTCGTCCCAGGAAGTGGAGAACGTGGTCAAGCGCCACCCCAACGTTCTGGATTGCGCCGTCCTGGCCGTGCCATCGGAGCTTGGCGAAGACGAGGTCAAGGCCTACGTCACGCCGCGAGAGGGTGCCACCCCAGACCCCGAAGAACTGGTTTACTGGTGCGCTGAGAACCTGGCCTACTTCAAGGTACCCCGCTACTGGGAGATTAGGGACGAATTGCCCCGCACGCCCAGCCTGCGGGTGCGAAAAGACGTCCTAAGGCAAGAAAAAGAAGACCTGATCGAAGGCTGTTTCGACCGAGAAGCGTCCGGAATAAAATTACGCTGATAGCTGAAAGCTGCGAGGAACGAGCACATGCCCGAGAATCGATACTGGCTATTCAAGTCTGAGCCCAACGCCTATTCCTTTGACGACCTAATGAACGAGCCTGATGGTTGGGCCGAATGGGACGGCGTGAGGAATTACCAGGCCCGGAACTCCATGCGCGACGATATGAAGGTTGGCGACGGCATCCTCTTCTATCACAGCAATGCCAAGCCCCTGTCGATCGTTGGCGTCGCCAGCGTCGTCCGGGAAGGGTACTATGACTTCCATGGTCTCGACCCCAACGACGACCATTATGACCCCAAGGCCACCCAGGAGAACCCCATCTGGTCTATGGTCGACATCAAGGGCGAACGCGCCCTGCCCAACCCCGTGACTTTAGATGACATCAAGGCCAACCCTAAACTGAAGGACATGCCGCTGATCCGTAAGGGTATGCGCCTGTCCATCCAGCCGGTCACGAAAGAGGAATTTTACGAAGTCCTCTTGATGGGCGGTGGGTCTAAAGGGTAAAAATAAGAAAAACCGGGAAGGCTCAATCTAAATTCTGAGGTTCCCGAGAGGATAGTGGGCGATTATGAGTGTCTTTTGGAGAAACGTGAAACGGGGACAGAACCTGATGATGGACGATACGGCTGGCCTCGAAGAAGTCATTGGCGGATACCGGGAGAACAAAAGCGGCATCAGCGCCTACGCCAGAACCATGGGCTACGAGCCAGAGCGCTCCCGAAAGGGGTTCGACTCAGTTGAGGACGCCAAGGCGTTCGTCGAGTCCTTCAATCCTTGGGACCTCTTTGGCCCCGGGGACGCCGTCGTTGAAGCCGAGGCGAGGCCGATGGCGGAATAAGCTCCAGTCGATCCCAACAACTCGAAAGGAGCGTCTATGTCACGCCTGTCTTCTAGTCTGAATGCAAAACTCTCGCCTGAGATACAAGCGAAGTACGAAAGCGTCACCAAGTCCGCATCCGGCTTGTCCGCGACCTTCCAGGCCCTTTTCACCAACCCGCGAGCAGCATCGGGCTTGGCCGGCTTGCACGAAGCGATCGGCCAAATTGACCTGGAACCTTGGGTAACCTACACGGTGGCCCTGACCGTAGCCCACGAACGGGAGAACATCGCCCTTTGGGACTCATTTGTTCCGTTGGCGCGTGAGGCTGGAGTCAGCGAAGCGGTCATCGACGGGATCGCCGCCGGGACCGGCCCACGGGGCCTGCTCCCCAAAGAAGGCATCTGGGTGCACTTCGCGCAAGAGGTGCTCCGGGACAAGATGCGGGACTCGACTTGGGTAGCAACAACCCATTTGGTGGGTGACGAAGGCGCTGTCGCACTGGCACTCACAGCCTGCTACTACGACATGATGGCCCGCCTCAACCGCACTTTCGCCCTGGAAACCGCCTGAAGAAAGAACGTGGTTCGACAAGTCCGATTCCATCGAGACTCTCGACCTTCTGGTCGGAGTTCACCATGAGCGGAAACGGGCTCTAATTCCTCGAAGAGGGGCTGTAATCCCTCTCCATCGCAAGGGAGAGGGTTAGGGTGAGGGAACTTCCAATACCGACACAAGACAGCCCATCGAACACAAAGAGCCCTACCGCCAACCCAAACACCGGAGGCCAAGATGCCAGACTACAGGTACGAAACCCTATTGGTGGACCAGGATGAGTCCGTCTTGACCATCACCCTCAACCGCCCGGAGCGGCTGAACGCTGTGGATCGGGTGATGCACCGGGAACTTGAAGAGGTCTTCGGCGAGGTGGCCTTTGATTCCAGTGTTAGCGCTGTGGTGGTGACGGGGGCCGGCCGCGGGTTCTGCTCCGGCGGCGACGTCCGGGCCATGGACGAACGCGGGTCGGCCAACGTGCTCGAGCAAAGGCCCATGGGCGCTGTCTCCCAGAGTGGCCGCCGGATATTACATAACATGCTCTGGGTGGAGCAGCCCATCGTCTGCGCCCTGAACGGTGTGGCAGCAGGACTAGGGGCAACCATCGCCTTGTTCTGCGACATCATTTACGCCTCGGACCAGGCCCGCATCGGAGACACCCATGTGAAGGCCGGCCTAGTGGCCGGGGACGGCGGGGCGGTCATCTGGCCTTTGCTGGTGGGCGTGGCCAAGGCCAAGGAATTGCTGATGACTGGCGATATCATTGACGCCGCCGAGGCGGAGCGCATTGGCTTGGTCAACAAAGTAGTTCCCCACGACAAATTGATGGAAGAGGCCATGGACCTAGCCCGCAGGCTGGCAAACGGACCGGCGATGGCCATCAGAGGCACCAAGCACGCCATCAACAAGAAGGTCTGGGCCGACCTGAACCTGTCGTTGGACATTGGGCTGGCCCTGGAAGAACGCAGCTCCCGCCATCCCGATCACAACGAAGCCGCCCGTTCATTCGTCGAGAAGCGCACGCCAGAATACAAAGGCACGATTTAGGTAATCGGTCTTGGCCAACGGAGACATACAAGCTGCGCAGGCGTTCCACGACGGCACCAAGCTAAGCTACATAAACCTGCTGACCAAGCCGCCGCTGTATAAGTCCTATGCGGGGCTGAAACAGGTCTTCCTCCCAGAGCCGCCGCCGCCTGAGACACCCGCTCTTGAGGCGGTCGCCGGCCTTACCTCAGCCACCGCCGGGCCTTTGGATCTGGAGGCGGTGTCCCAACTGTTGCACTACTCCGCCGGGCTGATCAGAAAAAGCAACTCGGCGACCGCGGGGGAGGTGCACTACCGGGCCGCCGCATCGGCAGGGGCGCTCTACCCAATCGAGCTTTACCTGGTCTGCGGCGACTTTCCTGGACTGGCCGCCGGGGTCTACCACTACGCTCCCGCCGATAATGCTCTCACCCAACTGAGAGAAGGCGATTTCCGGGGAAACCTGGCCGCTGCCGCTGACGACGATTCGCTGGCGACAGTACTCGCCACTATCGTCAGCACGGCGGTCTTCTGGCGCAGCGCCTGGAAGTACCGAACTCGGGGGTACCGTTACTGCTTCTGGGATAATGGCACGGTTTTCGCGAATCTGTTGGCAACCGCCAATTCTTTGGGCCAGCAAGCCCGCCTTCTGACCGGATTCGTCGACCGTGATGTGGACCAGATCCTGGGAGTGGAATCGGAGCAGGAAGCTAGTTCCTGCCTGGTGCCGCTGGGCGCCGCTGGCGAATTGCGACCGTATGTAGCCAGAGCCTTGTCGGCGATTGACTCGGGCGACCTGGGTTTCAGTGAGGCAATCACCTATCCGGAGTCGGATTTGCTCCATGCTGAGGCACGTCTCGACTCCCCACAACAGGTGTCAGACTGGCGGGGCCACGTTCATAGATTCGAAGACATCCGCATACCTGTTGTACCGTCTAAGCCGTTGGGAAAGGCGATCGTCGAGCGGGGTTCGACCCGCCGGTTCGCCAGAGAACCAATATCCAAAGAGCAGCTTTCTGAGCTACTGGCGGCGTCGTCGGCGCCCATGACCGCCGACTTCGGCTTTGGGTTGTCCGAGCCGTACCTGATCGTAAACGCCGTGAACGGGGTGTCCCCAGGCGCCTACCACTACTCCAGGCAAAGCGGGGAGTTGGAACTCCTGAAAGAGGGTGATTTCCGTGCGGAGGCCGGACACCTTTGCTTCGAGCAGGCTTTGGGGGCCGACGCCAGTGCCGTAGTCTTCTTCCTGGCTGACCTGGAATCGGCCCTGGGACGCCTGGGAAACCGGGGATACCGGGCCGCCCAACTGGAGGCGGGGGTTATGGGAGGCAATGTCTACATCGCCGCCCATTCTTTGGGTCTAGGCGCCACCGGTATGACCTTCTTCGACGACGCAGTTACCGCCTTTTTTTCGCCCCACGCCGCCGGAAAAAGCCTGATATTCCTGGTGGGTCTGGGCCGCACCGAGACCCCAAACCGGGTGAGGCCATTCCGCTCCAAATACGGCGCCCTCAAAGACTCGCTGGCCCGCGGCGCAAGCGGCGAACGGCGGCCCGTTCCGGACTGGCTCTACAGCAATTAACCGGCGTAACTATCCAATCGAATTCTTCCGGATGTGCTCCAAGGCCATCTGCATGTGCCATTCCATCGCTCCCAGTCCAACCACCCGCACGCCCAGGTCAAACAACCGTTTGGCGGCGGCGGCCATGGAATCGAAGTCGGGCGAGTCCAGGCCCATGTTGTACATGATGGCCGCCCCGTTCTTCTCGGCGGTCTTCACCGCTCCCTCCACTAGACGCATGACTTTGGGGTCCTCGTACTTGAATGGCACTCCTAAGATCTTCGTCACGTCGCCGGCGGCCAGCCACACCAGCTCGATGCCATCGATGGCCAAGATTTCGTCCAGTTCGTTCAAGGCCCCCTTGCTCTCCACGGTGGGGACGATCAGGGTGCCGGCCCGAGTCTTTGCGGCGTACGCAGGGAACTCCTCGGCCGTCCGAAATCGCCTGAGATGGATCTGGCGGTGCCAGTCGTCCTTGAGTCCCACCAGGTCTCGCACCTCCTGTGCGGACCCAACGGAGACAGTGACTGCTGTCGCGCCCAGGGACAGGGCACGTGCCGCGTCGGAGATTGTGCGGCGGTCGGTGCCATCGGCCCAGGGGAAGGACTGCACGCGGATCATGGGGGATATGCCGGTGCCACGGGCCGCCCGGACCAAGTGGGCGATGTTGTCCCAGTCATGGGCTGTGAACATCATGTCGGCCATGAAACAGTCGATGCCTGCGATGCCGGCCACCTCCACCATGTTGGGGTGACTGAAAACATAGGCGCAGAGCGAAGGCTTGCCGCTCTTCAAGTTGGCTAGTAGCCTGTCGGTTTCTTCATTCGGGAATAGCACGTTATACCTCAGAGAATAAAGCTTCAGTGTCTGATCGCCCTCACGGAACAACATGGAGTGTAGCCCAAATCCGCACCAGGCACAAAATGGGCTAATCTTGATCTGTTGGTACACAGTTAGCGCCAAGTATATAATCCGCCATAACAATCGCAGGCATTGATTTTATAGAGGAGTATTAGATGGAAACCGTAGGATTTATTGGGTTGGGGAACATGGGCGGCGGCATGGCTGGGAACATTCAGAAGGCTGGATACCCGATGGTCGTCCACGACCTTAACGAAGGCGCTACCCGGCCGTTCTTGGAGGCGGGAGCACATCTGGCCAGTTCACCGGCCGACGTGGCCAGCCAGTGCGATGTAACGTTCACATCTTTGCCCGGACCCCGGGAGGTCGAGGTGGTGGCCGTTGGTCTTGAGGGAGTGATACAGGGCGCCAAGCCTGGTTCGGTGTACATTGATCTTTCCACTAGCCGGCCAACCCTAATCCGGGAGCTTGAGCCCAGGTTTCGTGAGAAGGGCATCCACGTTTTGGACGCACCGGTCAGCGGCGGGAAATCAGGAGCGCAGAGCCGAAACCTTGCTGTGATGGTCGGGGGCGACAAAGAGGTCTTTGAGCGGGTGAAGCCGCTACTGGAAGCCTTTGGCGACAAGGTTTTCTACGCCGGTGAGATCGGGGCCGGGTCAGTAGCCAAGTTGGTCCATAACATGATCGGCCACGGCGTTCGTCAGGCAATCGCCGAAGGCATGACCTTGGGGGTCAAAGCAGGCGTTGACACCGAAGCGCTTTGGCAGTGCATCCGCCGGGGTTCCCTGGGGCGGATGAACGTGCTGCATGAAGGATTCGTCAGGACGGTGTTCAAGGGCGAGTACGAGCCTGCCGGCTTCGCATTGAACCTGGCCCGGAAAGACATCGGTCTGGCCACGGAGCTAGCCAAGGAATTCGACGTTCCCATGCCCATCGCCAACCTTTCCGAGCAACTGGCCATCCAGGCCATGAACCGGGGGTGGGGCGACCACGACAGTACAGTCATCGTCAGGCTGCAAGAGGAGATGGCCGATGTCGAGATCAGGGCCGACATCGACGTTGCCAAGGCCGCCAAGTTCATCACCACCCATCCGGACGAGTAGGAAAGGATCGTTAACCTCGATAGTTCGAGGCAAAAAAGAACGGCGCTCAGTGCTGAGCGCCGTTCTTTAATTAGCCGGTTGGAGCACGGAGGCCTAGGAGTCGGGGTCTGCCGTGTTCATGATCTTGTCTTGGGGTTTTACCACGCCATTCATCAGTTCGCCGTCGGTGAATGAACCGTTGGTCAACCTGGTGGCGATGTCTTCCCGGCCGTTCCAGAGCTTCTTCAGGTCGTCATCGATCAGCTCGATTATGGCCCTCCGCACTCCGGTTTCCTCTCCGATATCCGGGTAGAGCTTCCAAGACTCCTTGCTCACCGACGCCAGCCATCCCGAGGGGTCACCATTGAGGGAGCTGCCGCGCACGTCTTCGAAATGCCAAGCGTACCAGGCGTTGACCATGTCGCGGAAGATGGCCAGATCGGAGACCGGAGCGCCAACCGTGGACATCTGGACTTCGAATCGGTGATTGTCGCCGGGGTGGCCTTCCACCGCAGCGAACTTTCGACCGCCACCTAGGCCTCGGAGGACCGAGTCGTGGAGGTTGGAAGCGGTGATACCAACGCCTGAGGCAGCGTCAACGTGACCGACGCGGACATCTCCCACGCGCCACATCTTCTCTTCCATGGCGGATGCGCCCATGTGCATGTCCACAAGAAGCTCACCCAGTTCTTCGCCAAAGCGGGAGCCATTGGCCATGAGGGATAGGAACCCGGTGTCGATGGAGACCGTGCTCTGAATCTTTTGCGCGGTGGCCCGCGCCAAGAGTTCTTGCAATTCCAGAGGATCGACCCTGTTGGACCCGTAGACCGGCTTTCCGGCCAGGGAACCGTGGACCACTTCGGCAATGTCGGCGAGGTCTTGATGGCTGAGCTGGAACCGGCTCAGGATTCGCATAGCGATGTCTTGGGCCTGTCCACCGGTCAGCAGGTTCTTGACCGTGGGGTCGTCGCTGTCGAAGGTCCAATGCTCGGCGTCTGTAACCTCTTGGTACAGGTGGCCGCCGGAAGTGGCCAGGCGCCTGAGGTCAACGACCAATTCGACCCAACTGGCGGAGTATTCGTTCAGTTCTTCTAAGAGTCCGTTGATGACCTCTCCAACGTGGTTCAGGCAGACCGTTTCGAGGTATTCGTCGGTCTCCGTTTGCCACTTGGTCAACCGCTTCTTGCGATCGTTTGGCGAGACATCCAAGTTGCTGTGATTGGGCTCGGATACAACGGGCAGGTCCCGCCGGATGGCCCGGTCGGCCAGGGCGGCCCATCGCCGCACCGGCGGTTCTTCTTCGGGAGCGACCACCAACCGTTGGATGAAGAGGCTTTCCAGCCTTGATCCAATGGTGATCAGCATCTCGTCGCGTTTAACGTCTGCGAACGTATTGGCTCGAGCCAATTCGGTCCGCAGCTCGGCGTTGGCTTCCAGGACCATCCGGTCGCTGAGGTTACCGTCGGGCCTAAGCCGCTCGAACACTGAACCGATCGAACGCTCAACCTCGCCCAACGTGCCATGGATGGCCCCATGTATCTGTTGGAAGGCATCTCTGGAGGCGGTGCGTCCGCCAACCAAGAAGTCCAAGGGGTCCACAGCCGCTGGGACCCGGTTGGTCATTTCGCTGAATGACAGCCGTTTTCTTCTAAAACTAAACCTGGCCATTCCTCTTCCTCCCTACAGCTGGGTCCGCCATTGGTTTTGCAGGTATTGCTTGGCCGTCTGCACGAAGAATCCTTCCAGCAGACCGACCTCGCGTGAACTGATCGAGCCGAACCGGGCGTCGGCGTTGTTGTTGGCCTCACGCATGGTTTCGTGGTAGCGGGCCCACCAGTCTTGGCCGGTGCCCCAGGCGTCAGCCACCAAGCCCTCTAGGATACGGGCCACGTGTACCCGCTGGACCGGTAATGAGTCCTTGGGTGACCGGTGCAGCAACGCCACATCGAAGTGGGGCCCGGGAGCGTTGATTATCTTGTCCGGATAAACAGTAACGTCGTAGCTGTCTTTACCGGTGTACTGGGCTTTGCCAACCTCTACGCCACTGGCGGCGCGGAGGAACTGCAAAGTGGAGTAGGCATTTCTGAGTTGCAGCGGATAGGTAGTTTCCGGGTCACGGGACATCCCGCGCTGAGGCAGGACCAAGTGGAGCACCACGCTGAAGTTGTAGGAAGTGCCGCGGGCTTCGGCCAGTGCCGCAAGCAGCACTGGCAGGGCGCCCACGGTCCCGCCGCCCAAAAAGGCAATCACGTGGACTCTCAAATAGGTTACGCCCTCGTAGTAGGGGCAGACCTGGTCAATAGTGGCGTCGATGTGGCCGCGCAGGTTGCCGTAATTGAATCTGCTGGCAACTCCGGCATTGGCCAGAGTCCCCAGGGCGCCTTCACGAGAAAGGCTGAGGTTCTTCAACTCTGGCACGCACTCCGTGATCCACGGACGCATGTCCCGAAGATTGGAGAAGTGGGGCAAAGTTAACGGGATAAACCGCGACGAGCGGGAAATCTCTCCCCTGGTCGCCTCACGGGTGTCCATATATAGGAAGCCAAGGCTCTTACGGTCGGCGAAGCTCCAAGACGACGACACTTCATCCAACCGTCTAGCGATCTGGCAACTTGTGGACCCCAGTCCAATCACCACCGAAGGCGATGCCATTCGGTTCGCGGCCTTGTTTGCCGCCTGGTTGGACTCCGGCTCCCTGAT
>Ga0208113_1000211_pt1 | contig 29529 bp, 27 predicted proteins | sample Knorr_S7_td_NADW_FD_185598 | JGI IMG/M metagenome (GOLD analysis project Ga0208113, IMG submission 185598) | Marine microbial communities from Southern Atlantic Ocean transect - Knorr_S7_td_NADW_ad_2505m_LV_A (SPAdes) (version 2) | ecosystem: Environmental > Aquatic > Marine > Oceanic | place...
AAAATAAAGAATGGATAACAGGCAGACTAGGTGAAGAAATTACTATTGAACAGGCTAAAATTGCGGCAGAAACTGTTATCGCTAACATGATTTCTACTATTAAAGAAGATATAAAAGATTTAAATAAAATTAAAAAATTTGTTAGACTTTTAGTATTTATCAACGCTTCTAACAATTTTACTGATCACTATACAGTTGCAAATTCAGCTGCAGAATTTTTAATTAATTATTTTGGTAAAAAAGGAAAATGTGCAATGACAGTAGCAGGTATGGATGCTGTATTTTCAAATATACCTGTTGAAATTGAGTTAATTTTAGAATTAAAAAATTAATAAAATATAATAAAATAAAAAAATTAGAGGTTTGATATGAATAACGATTTAATAATAATTATGGCAATAATAGTACCTTTAATCGGTATAATATTTGCATTATACCTATCATACAAAATAGTAAGCCAAGATGAAGGGAATGAAGATATAGTATTCATAGGTAATGCAATTAAAGAAGGAGCTATGGCGTTCCTTTCTAAAGAATATAGAGTGTTAAGTATATTTGTAATTATAGTAGCTGTAATTATTACACTTTTACTGGATTTTGATATTTTAAATAACTCAAATTACCAGCTTCCTAGTATAGCTATCTCTTATATTGCTGGTGCTCTTGGATCCGCAATAGCCGGATTTGTAGGTATGTCGATTGCAGTCAGGGCAAATTACAGAACAACAGTTCAGGCTATGAAAGGATTAAACCCAGCTCTTAGAATAGCATTTAACAGTGGCGCTGTAATGGGAATATCTGTAGTTTCAATCGGTTTATTAGGAATTACAATAATACATTTAATTTTTAATAACATACAAGCTGCAGCTGGTTTTGGATTTGGTGCATCTACAATAGCTCTATTTGCCAGAGTTGGTGGAGGCATTTATACAAAAGCAGCAGACATAGGAGCTGATTTAGTCGGAAAATTAGAAGCTGGAATCCCTGAAGATGACCCAAGAAATCCTGCTACTATTGCTGACAATGTTGGCGACAATGTTGGCGATGTGGCTGGAATGGGAGCAGATTTATTTGAATCTTATGTTGGTTCTATTATAGCAACAATGACTTTAGCAGTAGTAACCGTAACATTTATTAGTGATACTAAAGATGCTGTTGTTCTTCCTTTTTTCATAGCTTCTATAGGAATTATAAGCTCTATAATTGGTACATTCCTAGTACGAACAAAAGAAGGGGCAAGTATGGGTAGTCTGTTATGGTCATTGAGAACAGGGATTTTTTCTGCTGGATTTATTGTTTTAATTGTTACATTACTTGGATCATTAACTTCAATGTTTCCTTTAGAAGTGTTTTCGATAATTTTGACAGGATTAATTGCCGGTGTAATTATTGGGACAGCATCTGAAATTGCAACATCCTATGAATATAAATATACAAAAAATTTGGCTGAACAAGCCAAAACTGGTGCCGCAACCATTATTATCGGAGGTTTAGGTCTTGGCATGATGAGCACCATAATACCCACAATTGTAATAATTGCCGCCATGGCAATTTCTTACCAATTAGGAGGATTTTATGCAATTGCATTAGCAGCAGTAGGTATGCTATCAACATTGGGAATAACTCTCGCTACAGATGCTTACGGGCCCGTAGCAGATAATGCAGGAGGTATTGCTGAACAAGCAAAATTACCCCCCGAAGTAAGAGAAAGAACTGATGCTTTGGATTCTTTAGGAAACACTACAGCTGCAACTGGCAAAGGATTTGCTATCGGATCTGCAGTGCTAACAGCAGGCGCTTTATTATTTTCTTATGCAAGTATTGCAGGTATTGAATCAATAAATCTATTAGAAATAAAAGTTTTAATAGGATTAATAATAGGAACTCTGATGCCTTTTGTTTTCTCTGCACTTACAATGCAAGCAGTTGGAGCGGCTGCAATAGATATGGTTAATGAGGTCAGAAGGCAATTCAAAGAAATAAAAGGACTTTTGGAAGGAAAAGCCGTAGCTGATTATGCAAAAGCTGTTGAAATTAGCACTAACGGTGCATTAAAAGCAATGATAGTTCCTGGTTTAATAGCAATTATTGCTCCAATAGCAACTGGTTTAATTTTAGATAAAGAAGCTCTTGGTGCAATGCTGGCAGGTGCCATAGCTTCTGGTTTCTTATTAGCAATTATGATGGCTAATTCAGGTGGAGCATGGGACAATGCTAAAAAATATATCGAATCAGGCAAATTGGGAGGTAAGGGATCTGATGCTCATTCAGCTGCGGTTGTAGGAGATACTGTAGGCGACCCTTTTAAAGACACTTCAGGACCTGCTCTTAATATTTTAATAAAGCTTATGACTATTATCTCAGTAGTCTTTGCCCCTTTATTTTTATAGGATAACTTTTGGAATCTATATTAGAAAAATTAACTTCTCTTGCAAAAAGACGTGGATTAATCTTTCAGAACAGTGAAATATACGGAGGATTAGCTAGTACGTGGGATTACGGCCCGATAGGCGCAGAGTTAAAAAAGAATATTAAAGATTACTGGTGGAATTATCATGTTCATATGAGAGATGATATAGTTGCTCTTGATTCATCAATCTTGTCATTAAATAAAGTATGGGAAACTAGTGGTCATGTAAAAAACTTTTCTGATCCATTATTAGAATGCAAAGAATGTAATGCCAGATTCAGAGCTGACATACTAGAAAATACCAAAGGTGTTTGCCCTACTGAAAAGTGCTCTAATTCACATTTTGCTGATCCCAGGGAATTTAATATGATGTTTAAAACAAATATAGGTCCAGTAGTTTCAGATACTAGCGAAATATTTTTAAGACCCGAAACCGCTCAAGGAATATTTGTGAATTTTGAAAATATAATAAATACTTCTAGAAAAAAAATACCGTTCGGAGTAGCTCAAATAGGAAAAGCCTTTAGAAATGAAATAACTACGGGTAATTTTATTTTCAGGACAAGAGAATTTGAAATGATGGAAATTGAATATTTTGTTAAACCAGAAGATAGTGAAAAATATTATAAAGAATGGATTGATGGTAGCATGGAATTCATTCTTAGTTTAAATATAAATAAATCTAATCTTAGAATTAGAGAGCATTCAAAAGAAGATCTTTCTCATTATTCCAAAGGAACTAGCGATATAGAATATAAATTTCCTTGGGGATGGGCGGAGCTACAAGGTATTGCAAATCGGGGCAGCTTTGATTTAGATGCACATTCAAAATCAGCATCTAAGAATTTTACCATCTTTGAAGAAAGCACAAAATCAAGATATACTCCCCATGTAATTGAACCCTCAATAGGTGTAGACAGATTATTATTGATAACCCTGTTAGATGCTTATAATGAAGAAAAATTAGAATCAAAAGAAGGAAAAAGGACTGTATTAAAATTATCTCCTAAAATATCTCCAATCAAAATAGCTATCTTACCTCTTAGTAAAGACCCTCAGTTATCAGAGTTATCTAAAAAAATCCAAAAAGATTTGATAAATAAAGGAAATTTAGGGAAAATTGAATATGATGAAACACAAAGTATTGGCAAACGATATAGAAGACAAGATGAAATTGGTACTCCTTATTGTGTAACTATAGATTTTGAAACTATCAATGATAACTCTGTAACTATAAGACACAGAGATTCTATGGATCAAGAACGAATAAATATTAATGATTTATCCCAAAAACTTACCTCAGAAATATATAATTAAATTATTAAATATATTTAACCCATTCTTGATAACAGGAATATAAATTGAAAATAATACATTTTTCCGATTTACATATTGGATATGCGAGATATTCCAAAGGAATAGATTTAGAAACAGGTCTAGATAACAGAATTGTAGACTTTCTAAATACTTTCGATGAACTTGTTGATTATGCAGTACAAGAAAATGTTGACCTTGTAATTTTTGCAGGTGATGCTTATAAAGATAGAAATCCTTCCCAGACGCACCAAAAAGAATTTGCAAAAAGATTACTGAAATTAACTAAAGAAAATATTCCCATAGCTCTTGTTGTAGGGAATCATGATATGCCTGGTAACAAAGGGAGAGCAACGGCTTTAGATATATTTCCAACTTTGAATCTAGATAATATTACTCTAATAGATAGATTGAAATTATATGAATTAAATACTAAATCGGGCACGCCCATTCAAATTTTAGGTATGCCGTGGATAAGAAAAGGGTCTCTTATATCTAGGCTATCAAATATAAAAAAAGACATTACAATTGAAGATCTTAATAAACAAATAATTCAAACATTAGATAATTCCCTTGAAATAGAATTATCTAACATAAATAAATCAATACCTTGTATATTTAGTGGCCATCTTACTGTAATGGAAGCAAAAACAAGTACTGAAACTTTAATGTCAATAGGTGCTGATTATATGTTTCCCGCACAATTTTTTGCAAGACCAGAATTTGAGTATGTTGCTTTAGGACATGTTCATAAAGATCAGGTTCTTATAGAATCACCTCCTGTTATATATTCAGGAAGTTTAGAAAGAGTGGATTTCGGGGAAAAAGATGATGTTAAAGGATTTTACGTAATTGAAATTGAACCAAAAAATTCTCAGGGCAATAGATTAATTAAATATCAAAAAATCCCAGTCTCCGCAAGAAATTTCAGAGAATATATTATAAATATACCTAAAGATACAAAATTCCCGGTTAATATTATAGAAGAAGAACTTAATTCTAATGAAATTAAAGATTCTATTGCAAGAATTACAATTGAGTCCACACGGGAGCATTATGAATCTATAAATGATCCGAAAATACAATCAATTTTATCAAAAGCAAAATATTTAGTCTCAACAGAACTAAAATTAATATCTGAAAAAAAAATAAATGATATTCAAATTACTGAAAATTTAGGAATTATTGATTCATTTGAAAAATATTTAGAAAATTTTAAAGAAATTGATGATCAGAAACGTAAAAGATTATTAGAATTTGGAAAAAATATCGTAAATGAATATGAAAATGAAAATGAATAGTTTATATAAATTAATATTTGTTTCCCCGATTATATTAATTTTGTCAATTGCATGTATAAATTCTAATAACGCGATAAATTTTGATCTTTCTTTATATCAGCCAAACATAAATACTTATCAAACCAAAGATATAACTAAAGATGCTTACATATTAAACTTTTGGTTCCCTTCTTGTGGTCCCTGCGCAAAAGAACTACCACATATTGAAAAACTGAATAATGAATTTGGTAATGAAATCGAAATTATAGGAATTCAAATGATAGGTATTGATAATATTAATGATGGATTAAAATTTGCTCAAAAGTTGAATTTATCATATAAACTTGGTTACAACCCAGATAATTCAACTATTAAAAAATATAAAATTAATTCTTTTCCTACTACCATATTTGTTTCAAAATCAAATAATAATTTCATAATTTGGGATGGATATATAGGTTATGATGATTTATTAAATAATACAAAAAATATATTAAAAGGAACGAATGATAAATAATAACTTTTTATCAATATTAACTCTACTAATTAATTTCATTCATATTTTGTCTGCATCAGCGTGGCTTGCAGGGACAATAATTATACTTCCAGGAAATAAAATTAAATTAAATAAAAATATTTATGCTTTTATGTTAGAACAATACAAAACCTGGACTAATACACTACTCTCAATTTTAGTGATTACTGGGGTTATATTAATATTAAACAACCTATCGACAATCAATAATAATTCTCATATTTACTTAATTATACTATTATTCAAATTATTATTATTTTTTTGGATAGGATTAATTATATTTATTGTAAGATTTAAATCAGTTTATTTCAAAACACCAAATATATATAATAGTGTATTAAAATTGGTAATAAATGAAAAATTAATTTTCTCTTTAACAATAATTATATTTTTACTGTCTGAAGTATTGGAGTTTATTAAATTATAAAATCATTATGAAAAAAACATTAGTTGAAATTTTAGCCTGCCCTATATGTAAAAATGATTTATTATTACACATAAATCAAACTGATGGTGATGAGGTTATATCAGGTACTCTCAATTGTAGTAACAATAAATGTAAACTAATTTTTAATATTTCAGAAGGTATTCCAAACTTATTACCCCCTACTAACGATTAATTAACTAATGAAAAATAAAATTGAAAAATTAAAACAATTAAGAGATAAAGCCGCATTAGGTGGAGGTGAAGCTCGTATAAAAGCTCAACATGATAAAGGGAAAAATACTGCCAGGGAAAGAATTGATCTTTTATTAGATGAAAATTCATTTGTTGAAATAGATAGATTTACTGCAAACTCTGAGAATGCCATTCCTGGTGATTCTGTAATAGTAGGTACAGGAACAATAAATGGTAATAATATATGTGTTTATTCACAGAATTTCACCGTAATGGGTGGGTCTCTTTCTAAAGTTGCAGCAAATAAAATTTGCAAAATAATGGATATTGCAATTTCAACTGGATGCCCAATGATTGGCATCATTGATTCCGGTGGAGCAAGAATTCAAGAAGGTGTTCATAGTCTTGTAGGATATGGATCTATTTTTACAAAAAATGTCAGATCTTCAGGTGTAATCCCTCAAATATCAGTTATTGTTGGACCTTCAGCTGGAGGTGCAACTTATTCACCTGCAATAACAGATTTTATATTTATGGTCAAAGATATGGGACAAATGTATATAACCGGGCCTGATGTTGTAAAACAAGTAACAGGAGAAGATACTACGCATGAAGAATTAGGAGGTAGCGAATCTCACATGACAAAAAGTGGAGTTTGCCATTTTATTTATAATAGTGAAATTGATTGTTTTAATAATGTCAAAAAATTATTAGATTACTTACCGCAAAACAATCAAGAATCAGTTCAAGATATAAAAGTATCTGAACCAGAACTAAATGAAAATTTGTCAGATATTTTACCCGAAAATTCAAATGTACCATATGACATGAATTTAATAATTAATAGCATAATTGATAAAAATTTATTTATGGAAGTACAAAAAAATTATGCCCAAAATATAATTATAGGATTTGCCAAAATTGGAGGTAAAAATATAGGTTTAATTGCTCAGCAACCAAATCATCTAGCAGGAGTAATAGATATAAAAGCTTCTGAAAAAGCAGCAAGATTTATTAGATTTTGTGACGCTTTTAATATACCTTTAATTTCATTAGTTGATGTCCCAGGGTTTTTACCTGGATTAGACCAGGAACATAATGGAATAATCAGAAGAGGTGCGAAATTATTATATGCTTACGCAGAAGCTACAGTGCCTAAAATATCAATTATTATTAGAAAAGCATATGGAGGAGCATACATTGTTATGAGTAGTAAATCTTTATTGAGTGACCTTAATTATGCATGGCCATCTGCAGAAGTAGCCGTTATGGGACCCGAATCTGCAATCAAAATACTGTACAGGAAAGAATTAAAATCCTCAAAAAACCCTAAAAAACTTGAAAATGAATTACTAGAAAAATATAAAAAAGAAGTTATGACGCCTTATACTTTGGCTGAAAATGGATACATAGAAGATTTAATTCTTCCTGATGAAACTCGCCAAACAATCATTAATTCTTTAAAAATATTAGAAAATAAAAGAGAAATATTACCTCCAAAAAAGCATGGCAATATTCCTTTATAATCCATCATAATGAAAATTTTCAATAAAACAAATAATAATATAAGTAAAATTGATCTAAAAATCATTGAATTGTCATTGAAAAATTTATTATTAGTATCAGATAATACCAAAGTGGAAAAATCAACGTTAAAACTAAACAAATGGAAAACTAAAAATTGGAATATACAAACATAAGTAAAATATAAAATGACAACTAAATTAATAAAAATTACAGATACAACTCTCAGAGATGCACATCAAAGTTTATTTGCTACTCGTTTTAACAATTCTACAATAAGCAAACTTGCCCCTGTTTTAGACAAAGTTGGGTACGATGTCCTTGAAGTATGGGGTGGTGCCACTTTTGATAGCTGCATTCGTTATTTAAATGAAGATCCTTGGGATAGATTGAAAATGATTAAACGACTAGCTCCTAATACAAATCTTTCAATGCTAATTCGAGGTGCAAATTTAGTGGGATATCGTCATTATTCAGAAGAAATTATAAATGAATTTGTTTCTGTATCAGCAGATTTTGGAATAGATATTTTCAGATTATTTGATGCATTAAATGATCCTGACAATCTTGAAACCACTTCAAAAGCAATCAAAAACAAAAACAAACATTTACAATTAACAATATGTTACAGCACAGGAGAGTCAGGGAAACTTGAAACCAAATCAACAGAAATTTATACCCTGAATTATTATATAAATCTTGCCAAAACATTTGTAACAATGGGTGCAGATAGCCTTTGTATAAAAGATATGGCTGGATTACTATCCCCATATGATGCATATATGTTAATAACTGAGTTAAAAAACAACATATCAATACCTATTCAATTACATAATCACTATACAAGCGGCATGGCTTCAATGACTCAATTAAAAGCAATAGAAGCAGGTGTTGATGGCGTAGATACATGTATATCAACTGTTGCCCAAAAAACTTCTCAGCCAGCAATTGAACCATTATTAAAAACATTCATATCAAACAACAGTACATACAAATCAAATATAGATTTTGAACAAATTACTAAAATTGAAAAAATATTAGAAGAAGAAGTAAAGAAATACACATCATATTCAATAAATACAAAATTTTCGAATATTGATTCAGGAGTATTAATTCATCAGATTCCAGGCGGAATGATTTCCAATCTTACATCTCAATTAAATGAAAACAATAATTTAAACAAGCTTCCACAAGTTTTGAATGAAATTCCAAAAGTAAGAAAAGATTTGGGCATGCCACCTCTTGTAACTCCGATTAGCCAAATGGTTGGTGCCCAAGCAGTAAGTAATGTGATTACAAAAAGATATGAAAATATTTCTGATCAAGTAATCTCCTATTTATCAGGGGACTATGGCAAACCACCAGGAGAAATAAATAAAGTTAAATTTAAAAACATAAAAAAATCTGCATCAAAGAATAATGAAAATATGAAATCCTTAAAAATATATTCAGATGAAATAAAAGATATTTCACATTATCATCCTGATGTATTAACATATGCTTTATTTGATGATACAGGTAAAAATTTCCTACTTAACAAATCAAATATATATGAAAAGCCAGGAATTGAAACATCTAAATCAATTTCAAATAATCTGGATCCGGGAAAGCAAGATAATCAACTCACCATTCAATTTGAAAATAAAGAATATACAATATCTGTCAACGTAGAAAATAAAGAATTAATTGCTAATATTATTAAAAAATCTGAATTTAATTATGAACAAAATATAAATAAAGATAATAAAACTAAAAATAGTGCCAAATCTCAAATTAAACAAAATAACACATTAAATAAATATAAATTTATTAGCTCCCCAATGTCCGGAACTGTTATTAAATACCTAGTGAAAACTAACGATAAAATAAAAACTAACCAAGAAGTTGCAATAATTGAATCAATGAAAATGGAAACTACCATCAAATCAGATGTAGACGGAACCATACTTGAAATATTAATAGCACCTGGTGGAGTTATACAAGCACAAGAACCCATCATTAAAATCAATTAAAAAGGAGTATTTATGATTGATCTTATCTCCATAGCTCAAACTGAAGCTGATAGTGGAGATTTACTTAAACATTTATCTAGTTTATTTGTACCTGCAGACATCACTCCTAATGGGTACCCAAATGCAATAATATGGAAAGGAGGAAATCACGATAATAATGTTAATCCAGTTGCACATTCACTAACCGACGCATACGCCCTTTTAGGTACAATAGCAGCAATTGATATTTTAGGACTTCCTTTTTATGCAGTACCAATGTGGGCACAATACAGGCATGATACTTCACTTGAATCTCTTGCCTGGTTCGGAAATATGCCATGTACTTCGATAAAATGGTCAACTGCTGGTGACGCTTACGTAAATGATGGAAAAGGAAATAAAGTTGTTGTTATGGGGAAATCAGGAAATGCCCCACTTCGTACTCAGGCCGGTGTATATTGTAATGTCAGACCATATGGGCCAATTACTGTTGTAAGAAGTATGCCTTGTCTTCCTTATTCTCAGGACAAAGCGAAATTTACCGTTAATGATAATGGATTAGTTCACTCAGAAATGAACACTCCTGGTGTTCAAATGGCCTATGCTAATAGACTCTTTCTTAAAATGGTAAACGACACAGGTCATATAGGTAGAGTTGCAACCAAACCCACTCAAGCAATGGAAGACGGTATAAATGCAGGGCTTCATTCATGGTTACTAGAAGGCACAAAATTCGAAGTCGGGCGTAAATATGCTGTTGATCCATATGGTGAGCATAAGGATAAAATAGACAAAATCATCAAACTACTTCCGGAAAACTTTAAAGAAGGTATGGAAAATTGGAGCGGTCGAATAGAACAACACATTTCTGATACAAATTATGGTTTATTAATTTGGGATCTAATAGAAAAACAAAACACTATTGTCTTTGCTACAGATCTAGATGGTGACCGATTAACAGATTTATTGGCAGACATCTCAGATCCTTTAAGATCATTTGGTGAAAAAGTAGCAAATTACTTAGGGCAAGATATAGATACAAAAAAAATGTGGAATGATATGGGTTATACAACAGGTAATGGCAGGGATATGACTTCCGTGATGCATAGAATGGACGGGCCTCCTATTCATGAGCAAACTCTTGGTTCTGCAGATGCTATGCTCTTAAGATTATTAGATGGTGATGAATGGATGAAGGGAGCTAAACAGCCATATGACCCAAGAATTCATTTTGTATTAATTCGTGATGCATATATTGATGCGAATCCCAAAAATACTCAACTACATGAATGGCTTGAAAATTCTCTTAATATTTTTGATGAAGTATACAGTGGCAAACGCCCAGGATTTTTAGAAGGCTATAAATCACTAAAAGAATCTATTAGTCCTTGGGGATCGTAATATTAAATAACTTATATTGATGATAAATCAGATCAGAAGTATAATTTAAAGTACCCATTTAAAACAACATTATATAAAGGGACACTCTATGAATAAAAAGATAGCAGTTATAGGAGCAGGAAACGTTGGTGCAACTACCGCTCAAAGATTATTTGAAAAAAACTACAATGAAATTGCTTTAATAGATATTGCTGAAGGATTGGCTGAAGGTAAAGCATTAGATATCTTGCAATCTGGACCTATATTAGGATTAGACAATAATATTATTGGATCTACAAATTATAATATAACAAAAGATTCTGATATTGTTGTAATTACATCTGGAGTAGCAAGGAAACCTGGTATGTCCAGGGATGACCTTCTAAAAATAAATATGAACATTGTCTCAGAAGTTACAGAAAAATCATTAAATCAATCTCCAGATGCATTGATTATAGTTGTAACAAATCCTTTAGATGCCATGGCAATGAAAGCATACCAAGTTAGTGGTAAAAAACCTAATGAAGTATTTGGAATGGCAGGAGTATTAGATTCTGCTCGATTTACAACTTTTATATCTAAAAGTGAAAACATTTCAGTAAATTCTATTTCAGCAAATGTTTTGGGAGGTCACGGAGATACAATGGTTCCTCTATTAAATAATAGTTCAATAGCTGGAAAAAGTTTAAACAATTCTATTGAGCCAAATAAACTTAAGTCACTTGTACAAAGAACGAAAGATGGCGGGGCAGAGATCGTCAATCTACTTAAAACCGGAAGTGCTTTTTATGCTCCCTCCGCATCAATAGTTAAAATGGTGGATGCAATATGTTCTGATTCTAAAACAATACTTCCTACTACAGCTTATCTTAGCGGTGAATATGGAATTAATGATCTATATTTTGGTGTATCTGCAAAATTAGGTAAAAGCGGAATTGAAGAAATAGTTGAATACGATTTATCTGAAAGAGAAAAAAATGATTTAATACAATCAGCTGAAGCAGTAAAAGAAACTGTTGATGCAATGAAAAAACTATCATAGGAGTTTATTATGAATAAAAATCTCATAAAAGAAAAACTTAGATCAGGAAAAGATGTTATAGGTTTATTTCAAAATATAATTAATCCAAACATTACAGAAATAATGGGAATATTAGGATTTGATTTTGTAATAATTGATGGTGAACATACAACATTTAATCCAAACTTGGCAGAAGAACATTATAGGGCTGCAGAATTAAGAAATATTTCTACTATCACCAGAATTGGACAAAATGATCAACAAGTTATTCAAAAATTTCTAGACGCAGGATCCCAAGGAGTTCTTATGCCATTAATAAACAACAAAAGTGATGCATTATCAGTAGTTGATTCAGTAAAATACCCTCCTGTAGGTAAAAGAGGATTAGCAAGTGGAAGAGGATCAGCATATGGAATACCTCAATCTGTTGGGGAGCATGTTGATTCATCTAATCAAGAAACATTAGTAGCAATACAAATAGAAACAATGGAAGCTATGGAAAAAGTAGAAGAAATTTCTTCTATAAAAGAAGTAGATGTTTTATTTTTCGGTCCTTCAGATATATCTTCAACATTTGGAATTCATGGACAAATAGATAACCCAAAAGTAAGAGATACAATTACCAATTTAAGTAAAATTGCAATCGCTAATGGTAAATCATGTGGAACAATTGCAAGAGATATCAATGCTTTCAAATTTTATAAAGATGCTGGCTTTCAATGGTTTTGCTCAGGTGTAACAAACATGCTACAGGATGGGATGAAAAATTACCTGTCAAATATGAAAAATTCTTAATTTAAGCAGGTATTTCTTTTAACTTTTTTGAATACTTAAAAGAAGTAAGACTAATAATAATTAAAATCATGCCAGTTATATTAATAGTCATTTGAGGACCTATAGAGTTATAAATTGAAGTTAGATCTCCTATATTTTTGGAAATAAAATTACTTAACAATCCAATAATTAAATATCCTAAGGGACCTGAACCTATTGTAAATAACCAGGCACCCATAGCTTTTCCTCTATTTTTATTTTCAACAGATCTTTGTGTGATTATCTGATACAAAGAGTCACAACTAGATGCGAAAATATTTACACATAAACTTACAATTACAAAATATATATAATGGTTTTGAAATCCTAATAAAAACAAACTTATTCCAAATCCAAATATAACAAATAAAAGCCATAATCCTTTTTTTATATATGAACCAAACAAAACAATAGACAATAAACCAATAATTCCTCCAATTTGCCTGAATGACATCATCAATCCTAAATCTTGCCCATCCCCTCCTAATACATCTTTAACAAAAACTGGAATTAAACTATTATGAGAAAATCCAAAAATCTCAGTCCCGCAAGATAAAATAACTACTGTTAATAAAATTTTATTCCTCTTTAAAATAGAAATTATTTCGGTAATTTTTGGCCTTGTTTTAGTTTTAGGAGAATATAAACTTATTTTTGAATTTGGAATGAGAATTAAAGCTGCAATGATCTGTAAAAACCCACTTACTATAAATGGGAATCTATAATTCTTCATAACCAAAACACCAGCCAATACCCCTCCAAGCATTCCCCCTATCCTATCTGCTCCTTTAGTAATTGCAATTCCTTTAACAGAATATTTATATCCTGTTAAATCATAGGAATATGATTGTTGAGTTATCATTGTAGAAGCCCAAACTGACCCGCTAATAAAAATATAAAATAAGATAATATAATAATTAATAAAATCTGCTGAAATGAGAAAAGACATTATCAATAATGCTATTGAGCCAATTAACATTAAAATAATTAACAAGTTTCGCCTACTTACCAAATCTGAAATATAACCGATATAATTAGAAATAATCAAAAATGGTAAAAATCTTACTGCGAAAGCTAACGCAAGGTAAAATTCAGAATCAGTAAGTTCATATACAATATAACCAATACTTACATGCTCCTGCCAAGTACCTGCAGCAAATACAGTTATAGCTAAACAAAGTCTTAAAAAATCAGATGTAAGAAATCCATATAAAGGCTTCACAGGTTTATTAATAGTACTCAATGATTAACCGTCTGTGTTAATCCTTGTCCAAATTCAGATGATTGATCTAAGACATTAAAATAGTTAAAAGTTTCAAAGCTAATTTTGGAAATTAGATCAGAACCATTGTGCTCTCCTATACTTTGCTTACTAAAAGATGAGCCATTTCCCGCATGTGAAGTCATAACTGTAAGAATATATTTTCTATTTGTAAGATATATTATTGCTGTCTCACATCTTACGCCTGGCATTCCGCCGGTTTTACCTGCAACTAGAATATGTTCTGGTAATGGTTGAGATATGGGAGTAGCTTTATTGATAGATAAGATATTCAAAACTTTTTTAGCAACTTCAGGTTTGATAGCACGAGCAGCATCCAACATTTCTAAAATTAAATTCATTTCTTTTACAGAAGATAGATTTTCTTTTCCTTTTTTTATAGCATTATAGTCCTGCATTTTTCTACTTAATCTCATTGATTTAAATTCATAATCTTCTAACATTTTATTCACTTCATCCTGCCCAGCAATGTCAATGCAAAGATTGGTAGCAGTATTGTCAGACAAATTAATCATTAAAATTGCTAGATTCTCAATTGTAAGATTAATTGTACCGTTCATTTTATGAATCACTCCGCTTCCTCTGGATTTCATTTCTTCGGTTATTTCAATATTTTTTAACAAATCTAATTTAGAAGCCTCAGACGATTCTATTAATTTAAGTAAAATAGGAATTTTAATACTGGATGCCGTGGGGAATATAAGCTCATCATTAATCCCATAATACCACCCATTGGTTAAATCTTTTATTGACACACCTGCTACTCCATTGAAATTTTCTACATAACTATTAATAGATTTAACAAGCTTATTCAAATAATAATTTTCATTATTTTCAGATTTCATAATATTCACAATGGTTTATAATATTATTGCTTATATTACGAAAGAGTATAAAGTAAATATGATAAAAATTGATGGTAAATCATTAAAAAATGGATTTCATTGGAAAGAATATCTTTCATCTATGACTGAAAACAAAGAAAATCTTAATAAACTAATTCAAATTGTAAAATCAAAAACAGATTTACAAGATTCAATAAAAATATTAGAACCTAAATTAGAAAATAAAAACTTTATTATACTAACTGAAGATTTTTGCCCTGATTCATTATTTAATTTACCAATATTTATTACAATATCTGAATTAATTTCAAATTTATCACTACAAATATTTAAAAGATCAGAAAATGAATATTTAAAAGATACATGTCAAAATTTAGGATTAAAAAAAATACCTGCCGTTCTAATAACTGACAAAAATCTAAACATATTATCCCAATGGGAAGAAAAACCTAAAAAGGCATATAAAGTGCAATCAGATTTATTAGAAAAAAATACATTACTTCATGAAACTAAAAATGATTCAAATTTAACACTAAAAGAACTAATGATTAATTCATTGAAAAATGAATATAACAAATCATTATGGAATGAAACAATTTCAGAAATAAATAAAATTACAAATAATATTAATTAGAAGATTCTCTAACTTCAGGTTCTACTACCAATCCTCTGCCAAGGTCATACAAATCCCAAGGCTGAAAACTTTCTACAAATTCCCGGCCCTGTTCTAATGAATCGAGTCCTTTTATTGCTCTACCAGGATCATATCCAAAAGTTTTAGCCCAAGCATTATAACCTTGCTTAGTTTCACGAATACCTCCAACTTCTTCCTTATTATCTCCATCACTTAAAATAAGTTTTATTCCTTTTGTCCATTTTTCCCAAAATAATTGCAAACAAATGCCTCACATTGAAAATATTTAGTAATTACATATAATTATAATATAATCCTATCAAGTAAATTTAAAGGTTATTTTATGTCGATTAAAGAAATTATCACTTATCCAATAAAAGATTTGCTAGACTCATTAAGAAATAAAACAATTTCAGTTGAAGAATTAACAAATGTACATATCAATCAAATTAAATCTGTCAATAAATCGTTAAACGCTGTAGTACAAGATTCATTTGACTCAGCACTTACAACTGCTAAGTTTATGGATAACAATTTTAATGACAGTAATACAAAACCTTTATTTGGATTACCTTTTACACTTAAAGATTCAATTGATACAAAAGACATTATAAGTACATGGGGGACAGAGGGAAGAACCAATTTTATACCAAAGCATAATGCAACTGTTGCTGAAAGACTTCTAAATGCAGGTGGAATTTTAATGGGAAAAACAAACACACCTGAATTTACTATGGGGGGAGAAACTGACAATGTTCCGTATGGTAGAACAAACAATCCTTATAATCTTAAATATACCACAGGTGGAAGCAGTGGCGGGGCAGCTGCTATTATATCTTCTTGCGGTTCTGTATTTGATCTTGGCACAGATACTGGTGGCAGTATAAGAATGCCAGCTCATCATTGTGGGATTTCAGGGCTTAAACCAACATTTGGAAGAGTTCCCAGAACAGGACATGCGATTTCCTTTGATGCCGGACCAGGAGATTTACTAACCTCTATTGGGCCATTAGCTAGATTTGTGGATGATTTAATTCCACTTACAAATATTATTTCGGGACCAGACAATGTTGATCCAACTGTAGTTATATCCCCATTAAATGATCCAAATATAATCTCAACAAAAAATTTAAAAGTAGGATTTTATCATTCTACTAAATCAATTTCTTCTGACAATGATACAAAACACGTTATTAATGCTGCTTGTCAAAAATTAGAACCAATTGTTAAATCTATAAATGAAATCGATACAACTATAATCGAAAGAGGTGATTCCGTTGCAGGAGATATAGCTAATTATGATAAAAGAAATTATCTAAAACAACTTCTAGATAGATCAAATACAAAAATTCCACACAGATGGACCAAAGCAAGATTTGATATCGCTGAAGAATATAATAATAAAAGTGCAATTGATTTATCGGAATTAGTCCAACAAATTGCAATGTATCAAAGTGAATCATTATCGTATTTTGATAATTATGATGTATTAATTGCTCCTGTTCTTCATAAGGCAGGATTTAAACATGGTGAAATTATGGATGCTTCGAATAAAGATTGGAATTATGTCACTAAAGCAACTTTTTTACGCGCATATAATGTTACTGGGTGGCCTGTATTAACACTAAGGTGTGGCGCAAACACAGATGGTTATCCAATTGGATTACAAATAATTACGGCTCCATGGAAAGATGAAATAGCATTAAAGATTGGTCAAATTTTAGAAAAAGAGCTTGGCGGATGGATTCCACCGAAAAATATGTTTAATTAATAAAATTATAATGGAATACCCAATCCTTCAATAAATTGAGTATTCGGAATTGTCGATAATGAATTTATATCTATTTTAATTTTTTGAGATCTGCTGCCACCGCCCAAAATAATATAATCTAAATTTTCAATATTTTTATCTATATATATATTTATATCAGGTGGTAAAGCTACAGGAGTTACACCTCCAATTATCATACCAGTGAGTTCTGCAGTTTGCTCTGCAGAAGCAAAAGAAAGCCTTCTAACGCCCATTAGTTTTCTAACAGTTTTATTAACATCTAATTTATATTCTGCTGTAACAATGCAAGCACTATAAATTATAGGATCTGTTTTAGAAGCAATTATTATTGTATTTCCTGAATTAGATTTAGGAACATTATAATATTTACAAAAGTCTTCTGTATCTGCTAATTCTGGATCACATGGCATTAATTCATATTTGATCTTAAAGTCATTTAAAAATTTATCAATTTTAGCTTCAATCACGATATATAATTTGAATTATAAATAATTAATTTTCGAAAATTTCAGAATCGATTGATTCGATTTCTTTACTAGTAATAGGTTTTTTATTGAAAGACTTAGGAGCAATAATACCACCTGACAAAACCATGGTCATAGCATCTTGAACACTTAAATCAGTATCATTTATCTCATTATAAGGAACCATAACTACAAAACCGGAATTAGGCGTTGGTGCAGTTGGAATATAAACAGTTGCCATTTTTTGAGATTTTGAAACTTGAATAATAGAAGTTAAAAAACCAATACACCACATACCTCTTCTAGGATGTTCTATCATTACAACACGCTTAAATCCAGTTGAATCATCATCCTTATTGCCTGCTAATGAATCTATTAATCTTCTGGCAGAAGAATATAAATATCCTACCACCGGCATCCTCAAAACAAAATTTTGTATAGCATCGCCAATCTTTCGACCAAAATATCTTGTACTCAGTAACCCTACAATATATACAACAAAAATTAAGGCTAATACTCCTAAACCATATATTCTTCTACCCCCAAAAAACAGTGAGATATATGGAGCTAAAACACCATCTATAATATCAACTAAAAATTTTGCAAACATATAAGTTAAAACAAAAGGGATCATAATTAAAAATCCTGCTAATATCATTTTAGAAATATGCTGATATGTAATATTACCTGCAAAAATCCAATTGGATTTTCGACCAAATGGCAATACAGTATTTAAAGTAGATGCAATGATTAATAAATATATATTTATTACTAGTGTTTTTATATTAGAAAACCAACGTTTAATCAAAATTAAAATTCCATTGTTGATGCATTAATTAATCCTATAGATATATTCCAAATTTTATCTTGTAAGTTTATATCATATGAATAATCTGAAGATTTCACAATATCACCCTCTGAAAAAAATACACCTGACAATTTATCCATATGACATTTTTGGATTACCTCAAAAAGTTCTTTTGCACTTTTATTTGCATTTCTTCCTACTAATTTCAAACCCCAATTCAAAAAAGATAGCCATCCGTTATTAGATAATAAATTTGTAGCCACAACTCCTGGATGAGCAGCATTAACAAATATATCATCATTTAAGTATAATTTTGACAATTTATAAGTTAAGCATAAATTTGCTAATTTTGTTTCACTATAGCGTTGCATTTTTGAAAATTTATATATCTCTGAAGGATCGTAATTTTCAAGATCTCCTCTTCCTCTGAAATGGGCGGAAGAATTAATATTTAATATCAAAGAATATTTATCAAAAGAATTATCCTTGTATAACTGAGTTGAAATTAAAAATGGTGCGATATGATTAATTGCAAAAGACAATTCAATTCCTTGTTTAGAAATTCTATTTTTAACAGGAAAAATACCAGCATTATTAATTAAATTTTTAATTTTGATTAATTTATAATTTATATAATTAGTTAATTTCAATATTTCTATTTGATCAGATAACTCGCATAAGGCATAGGAAATTCTTAATGAAGGATATGAAGAAATTAAATCATTAATAATTTTTTTAGCTTTAGTTTCATTTCTTGCAGTAAAAAGAATATTTTGATTATCTTTAGCTAAATATTCCAACATTTCAAATCCAATACCAGAAGTTGCTCCGGTAATTAAAGTAATACTTTGGTTAGACAAAATTTCTATATTATCTGAAAATTTCATATTTATTTTAATCCTTGTTTAATGATAAAACTTTAGACTATAATTTATTAACAATTTTTATTATTAAATTATAAGAGTTAAATAAAATATGGCATACACAAATAATTCAATGTTAATCGAAGCATCAGAACTTTTTGAAAAATTAAAATCAGAAAATACAATCATTATCGACTGTGGTATCAGTGATGTCTTTCAAAGAGCACATATTAAAAATGCCAAAACGCTTCCTACTCATCATTATATTAAGCAGCAGGGTTATGAAAATGATCCTAAAAGCTTTCCTCATATCATGAGAAAAGCTGAGTTTCAAAAACTAATAACAACTTTAAATATAAATCAAAATTCTGAAATAATTGCATATGACAATGCTGCAAGCCTTTATGCAACAAGGTTTTGGTGGTGCCTTAATTATTTTGGCATCAAAAATATTAAAGTATTAAATGGGGGTTGGAAAAAATGGATATCAGAAAATTACCCTATAGAATCTGGGTTTAATTATCCATTTTCATTAACTAATAAAAATTTAAACAAAAAACAAACTGATATAAAAATTAACGAAAACAATTCATATATATGTAAAATTACTGATATGAAAAATTCTCAAAATACAATATTGTTTGATACAAGAAGTGAAGGAGAATTTAACGGTACTAATTCAAGAGGAAATATGAGATCTGGGCATATGCCTGGAGCTATACATATTGAATGGTTAGAATTTATGAATGATGATCATAACTTTAAATCTGAAACTGAAATAAAAAGCATATTAGATGCAAAAAATATAACTCATGAAAAAGAAATAAAAACCTACTGACAGGGTGGTATTCGTGCGGCGCACGTGTTTTTCATTCTTAAGTTATTAGGGTACCAAAATGTTAGCGTATATGATGCTTCGATGGCTGAATATGCTAATAAACAAGATACTTTACTTGAATAACAAATCGGATATTATTTAAATTTCAACTTTTTCTTAATATCAATAACTATAAGCAATAAAGACGGCACCACTGCTATAGAAGCAATTAAAGCAAAACTTATCATTGCAGCTGAAAGAATTCCATAAGTTGAAAATAATGGCATTGGAGCAAATCCTAGAATAGTAAAACCTGCGATACTAGAAACCCCGGCCCCAATTAACGCTAATCCAGTTCCTTTTAAAGATATGGATATAGCAATATTTGGATCGTCATTAATATTAATTTCCTGTCTAAATCTCTCAGTCATATGTATGGAAAAATCTAATCCAACACCAATTGAAACTGCTCCAATAGTGGCAGTAACAAAATTTAAGCCAAAACCTAATAAATACATCAAAGCATAAAGCCAAGAGACAATCAATAAAAGCGGGAAAACTGTAACAAAAGAATAATAAAAACTTCTGGTAGCCAATAACAAAAGAATTAATGCTCCTACTGCTGCCACAGGAATAGATTTTCTTAACGAATCCGTTGCTGCAGAAGTTTGGGCTTCTCTTATAAATGGTGATCCTGTGATACCATAATCTACTAAATTTTCACCATAATTCTCAAATATGTTGACATCTTTGCTTAAAATATCAAAAGCATTTAATATACTTTCAAAATCATTAGTTTTAAGAAGACCAAACTGTAATCTCATAGAATAACTATCATTATTTGCATCATATCTCAAAAAGTTATTAATAGTCTGAGGAGGTATCAAAAATTCAGTATTACTTTTAGGAATACCAATTTTAGGTGCAAGTTTAAAAAGTGAACTGATTTGATCATCATCATCGAAAATTAAATTATTATCATTATCAGTAATATTTTTCTTAGTACCTTCAGGATGAGTCGAATAAATATTTTTTGCAAAATCATCAGATAAAATAGCTTCCATCAAATGTAAAACTGTAAATTGATAATACTGAGTTGAGCCATCCAAATCTTGCCCCACATATTTATTTTCATCTAATGTCAAAGCAAAGGAATTCAAAGTATTTATAAATTTCAATGAATCAAGTTTTCCTTCAAAATATATTTGGACTGGCTCTCCCGCAGAATCACTAAAATATTCATCCATTTTATCTAAACCCTTTACAAACTCTGAATTGGGATCAAAGAAATCTTTTACATCAAATGTCGGTTTCAATTTCAATGCATAATAACCTGAATAAACAGTAATGAGAATAGTAACAAAAACAACTATATATCTATAATTTGTTAAATTAGTAAGTAAGGTTACAGGGTTAAAATTTATTTTAAATATCTTTTTTCTTGATGATGATTTTATTTCTTCATTTACAATTTGCCCTACCGGTCCAAATATTTTCAAATACATAATTGGGAAGACTAAAAAAATCAGAATATATCCGAATAAAACCAATCCACCATATCCTGGATCAATAGCAACAGTCAAAATAACTGATGCACCAGCAGTACATGCAGCTAATCCGCCAGCAAATATTCTTAAAATTGGATTTATATACCTAATATTTTGCTTATATTGTATTAACCATTTATCCGTCTGCATATAAACAATTGGAGCAATGACTCCAAGTAAAAAGAAGGATGAAAATGTTGCGATCGCAGCTGAAAAACCAAAATGCATTAAAGCTTCAATGCCTGTTATTGCATTTGAAAGAAAAGCCAAACTATCACTTAATACTGCCAGAATCAAGGCTCCTGACACTGCTGCAAGCCCAAAAGACAAAGCTTTGTTCATATCTTTAGGATAAGAAATTTTAGACTCTTGATACCTCCTGATAGCATGAATAGCAAAATCTACACCTAGTGAAACCATTGCTATAGGAACTATAAAATCTACAATTAACCCTCCTTTAATTCCTAAAATAAAGCTAATTCCTTTCAACCATAAAATAAGCGCAGATATACCAAATCCAATAATTGAAACAGTAAAAAATGACCTAAGGCTCAGTCCGGCAATTAAAATAGCTACAATAACTGTTAATGTAAGATAAACACCTGAAGTTTTTCCTTGTTCCTGTGAATAAAGATTTACATCTACAGCTATAGGCCATAATTTATAATTGTTTTCATTACCAGCTAATACATTAACTATTTCTCTACCTAAATATTCTTTACTTATGGTAGCCTGATCTCCTCCCAAACCTACATTAAATATCCCTCCTCCCAATTTTTCATTATCTAAAATCACATTAACTAACAACGCTTTAGATGACCATTCATTGTACCGTCCTAATTCATTAGAAACATTTTTTACTTTAGTATAAATATCATCTCTAGATATTGTTCTCAACAACTCATTTCCTTCCTCTGATGTTAAAATTTTATCTAAAGCAAATTTTAATTGATTCTTATTTACTCCGTTAACACCATCAGGAATATTCATTTGAGTTTTTATAAATTCATCAGTTATATCAACAATGCTTGTAACGCCTGTAGATTTTCTACCAGTTTCAAAATCTGTCAAATTGAATAAATAATTATCTTCATTTATTCCTGCAGCTTTAGATAAAAATAAATTGTTATCTAAAGCTATGAGTTTGTTTTGATTATTTAAAATTTCTGAAAAAGCTTCAGGCGTAAATATGTCATCAGATTTGGATTCAAAAATTACAGTAGTAAAATGATATGGGGATTGAAAATTTTCACCTATCTTTTTATTTAATTCAAATATTTTGCCACCTGTATCAAAACTAACTTCATCAATTGAATTATCTGATGAGGAAATATAAGAAAAAAATGCAGTTAAAACTATGGTCAAAAAGATTAAATATAATGGATGGCGTGATAAGAATCTAGTAACTATATTATCCATTTGTTATGCGAATACTTTGTGAATTGGCAACCCTAAATATTATATATGATTTAAATAATATTATTAATGAAATTAATAAAAAATTAATTTGGGTCTTTTATTATACCTTTATGTTGATAATCATTATCAAAATATTTTATATAAAAATATTTTGATAATTTTGGATTGTAAATATTCTTTCTTACAAATTCTAATTCGTAACCACAATTTTCATAAAATTTAGGAGCCTGAAATGCACTTGTGACCAGATTGATATTATTATAACCAGAATTTTTATATTTATTTTCCAAATATAATAACAATTTCCTTCCATATCCTTTTTTCCTGTAGTTTTTATCTATCCATAGGTCATCAACATATATTTCAGCAAATACTGTATAAGCTGAGAGAACACCTATAACTATATCATCTAATTTAACTGTTATATAAAATTTTTTATATTCATCATAAATTCCATGAGATTTTTCATATTCATAATGGCCTTCATTAACTTTTTTCTGAATAGGTTTATATAAATTATTATGTGAAAATTCGAAATCAATCATTAAATAATGTTCAATTTATAAGGCAAAAGAAATAATATTATTATATGGAATCTATACATAATTTAATTATAGCTCTATGTTAATTTCTTAAATATATCTGGAACTGCAGTTTTCAATCTGTCAAAACCTCTCCAATGGCCAAATTCAGGTTCTAATAAATTTATCATTTTTATAGTTGTATCATATTCGTTTTGGTTTTCATTAATACAATTCTTAATTTCTTTTATAAATTTATGTAAAAAATTACGAGCATTAACTAAATCATCATAATCACCTATAGGGCCATGACCTGCAATAAATTTATCCACTGAAAAATCAATTAATTTATCATCTGTACTAGGCCATTCATCAGGATAACTATCCCCGAAAAATGGCATACCTTCATTTTGCGCAACGTCCCCTGTAAACAAAATATTTGAATCAGGCAAATGAATAAATATATCTCCACTGGTATGCGCTTTACCTAAATATCTTAATATAATTTCACGACCCCCAAAATATAATCTCATTGTTTTTTCAAAAGTTTGATTTGGGGGTGTTATTTTTACTAATTTAGCTTCTTCAGACCATGAATCCCCAGAATTAACTACTTTTTCACGCCATTGTTTATTCCATTCAAGGTCTATCATTTCTTTGTAACAATTTTGATGACCAATAATAGTTGCCTCTGGAAATTCTTCATTTCCCCATGAATGATCCCAGTGTGAGTGAGTATCTATAACAAATTTAATTGGTTTATCTGAAATATATTTTATATCGCTTATAAGATCTCGGGCAAAAGATGGAACTCTGAGAGAATCAATCACCATCACTGAGTCATCTCCAATAATAATACCAGCATTTGTTAATCCATCATGTAGCCTTGCATACACTCCCTTTTCCAATTCGATTATTTCTGTGCCTTCCGTTTTTGGCATATTTTAGCTCCTTCAAATTTCAATATATAATTATAACCATTAAAATCATTAATCTAAATATTAAGTAATAAAGAGTTTAAAAAGTTATGTCAATTTTTATTAATAATAAAGTTACAATCAAAATTATCACAGAATTTGAAAACTTAATTACATTTATTTCATTTAAAGTTCTGGCCACAACCAAGCCGCTCCCCGAACTCCACTTGAATCACCATGCTTAGCTTGAACAATAGGAGTAACCACATCTTCGTCTGTGGAAATAATATATTTATTCCAAATATTTTTAACATTAGAATACAACCTGCTAATATTTGACACTCCTCCTGCCAAAACTATAATCTCAGGATCTAGTATATTTACTACCATAGCTAAACCTCTCGCCAATCTGTTTTCGTACAATTCTATAGCCTTAATAGCATCATGATCATTATTTTGTAATTTTCCAGATATTTCATTAGCTGAAACAGTTTCACCAGTAATTTTATAAAAGGTATTTTCCAATCCTGAGCCTGACAAAAATGTCTCAATACATCCTCTTAATCCACAATAACATTCAGGCCCTGGCAATTCATTTAAATCAGGCCATGGTAAAGGATTATGCCCCCATTCTCCTGATATCAAATTCGCACCAGGAAATATTTTTCCATCAATTACCAAACCTCCACCAACCCCTGTACCTAAAATTACACCAAATAAACTGTTATATTGTTCTCCTGAACCATCAATATATTCTGAAAGTGCAAGGCAATTTGCATCATTAGCTAATCTGACAGGACGACCTAAAATTAATTCTAAATCCTTATCTAACGACTTACCTATAAGAACTGTGGAATTCGCATTTTTCACTAGTTTGGTTTGCTTTGAAATAATCCCGGGAATTCCCACACCTATTGTCCCATATAATCCTGTTTCTGATTCAGATTGATGAACCAAATCTTTAATTGAGTTTAATGTACTATTATAATCATTTTTAGGGTTTGAAATTCTTTTCCTATATATCTCATTACCATCATAATCAATTACAATACTTTCAATTTTGGTTCCCCCAAGATCAATTCCAATTCTGCAATTAATTTTTTTCATAACTTTCTATATCAAACTAATTTCATTCTATTTTTAAATTCAGTCTGAACTTTATTATAAATACTTTCATCCTCGATCAATAATAATGCAGTAGAAGCCATTGCTTTTGTTACACAAATAGAATTTTTATGAGCAAGATCACTTATAGAAGCTTTTTCCATATCTGGAGAATGACCAGTGACTGGTGTTTGAGATACTGCAAAATTGAAAGCATAAGATGGCATAACATGGCTAATATTCCCAAAATCTGTACCTCCTCCACTTCCATATTTGTTTGGTGGTTGTGGGTCGATTATTATATCCATTTCATCTATCATGTTTTTTCCAATCCCTGCAATAGTTGTATTTGGAATTACATCTTTATAACCAATATCAGTTGTAATGATTTTTAACTCAGTTCCTGTCATCAAAGCAGCACCCTGTGCAATATTATTAATTTTATTCCTTAAATCCTCAAGATATGAAGTACTTTTAGATCTTATAAGAAAATCGGCTGCACAAAAATCGGGAACTATATTAGGAGCTTTACCTCCTTCTGTTATTATTCCATGTATTCTCACATCATCTGTTACATGCTGCCTGATTGAATCTATACCACTAAATAAATGTAAAACAGCATTCAAAGCATTTAATCCTTTCTCAGGGCTAGCTGCAGCATGAGAAGCTTTTCCATAAAATTCATAAATAATTGGAAATTCTGCCAGGCTCATTCCTTCACCCATCGGAACACTATCCCAGAAAATCGTCTCATGTGATGATCCATGTGATGACAATGATATATCAATATCTTCAAATATTTTCTTTTCAAGAAGGGTAATCTTTCCTCCGTCTGCTTCTTCTGCAGGTGTTCCAATCAATCTTACTTCACCGGGGAAATCACCATTTAAAGCTAAGAATCCTAAGAAGGCACCAACATTGGTTATAGCAATAAGGTTATGCCCGCAAGCATGGCCAATATCCGGTAAAGCATCATACTCCGCTAGAAAAGCAATAACAGGACCATCAGAATTACCTTTGATCGTAGCAGTAAAAGCTGTTGGTAAATCTTTAATAATATTTGTTTTAATATCATACTTATTCAATAATTTTGAAATATTCTCAACTGCAAGAAATTCTTCCCACTTTATTTCAGGATTACTATGAATATCATGACTTAATTTAAGTAAATCGTCTTTTAATTCTTCAATTTTTGTATAAATATTATTTTTCTTATTTTTCATATATAAATCCACAATTTTATAAATTCAGGTAGTACAAAAAATTATCTATATAAAGTCCCATACAATAATTTGATATTAAAAAGTCTAAGCTATATTATTTATTGTTTCAATAAGTATAATAAATTAAGTATGTTTTATAAATTAAATCAATTAATGCGATGAGGTAATTTATGGCAAATGATTTTAAATCATTATTTATGCTAGATCCTGAAGTAACTTACTTTAATCATGGAGCATATGGCGGATGCCCAGAAGATATATTCAATGCAATGCTAGAATGGCAAAAGACATTGGAAAAAAATCCAAGTAAATATATGGAAGAATTATACGATAATCTTGAAAATTCCAGATATTCTCTATCAAAATATATAGATTGTGATAAAGACGATATTGTATTTTTTAACAACCCTACCACAGCTATGAATACCATAGTGAAAAGCCTGAACTTAAATCCGGGAGATGAAATTTTATCTACCGATCATGAATATGGTGCAATGAATATAACATGGGATTACATTTGTGAAAAAACAGGAGCCAAATTTATTCGTACAGAAATCCCAATTCCTTATGAATCTAAAAAACAATTTGTACATGAAATAGAAAAAAACATTACATCAAAAACTAAAATGATTTTTATTAGTCATATTACAAGTTCAACTGCTTTAATATTCCCTGCCAAAGAAATCTGCGAACTAGCCAAATCTCACAATATACTTTCATTTATCGACGGAGCTCATGCTCCATCCCAAATCCCATTAAGTATAAAAGAAATTAATCCTGATTTTTATGCAGGAGCATGCCATAAATGGATGTGTTCCCCTAAAGGAGTTGCATTTTTATACACAAAAAGAATACTTCAAGATAGTATAGATCCAATAATAATCAGCCATGGATTTGGCAAACCTCCAAAAGGAAGTAAACTCTATTCTGGATCAAATTATTTAAATTACCATCAATGGCAAGGAACAAGAGATTTTTCTAATGTATTAACAGTTCCTAAGCTAATACAATTTTTAAATGACAATGATTGGGTAAATGTTGCAAAAAATTGCCATAATTTAGCATTGTATGCAAGAAATGAAATTTCAAATTTACTTGACACACAACCTATATCAAGCGACGAATACATCGGACAAATGACAAGTATACCAATAGATACTGATGATCCGGGAAAATTAAAAGCAGAATTGTCAAAAAATTATAAAATTGAAATTCCTGTCACATCATGGAATAATAAAAATTTAATCAGAATATCAATACAGGCTTATAATACAAAAGAAGATATTCATAAATTATCAGATGCTCTTCATGAAATAAGGTCAAATTAACATGGATAAAACTATAGCTTTAAAAGACGGATTAATAATAAATGGAACAGGAAATCCCGGGTTTTATGGATCAGTGCTGATTAAAGATAATAAAATATCAATTATCAGACAAAGTTCAGATTCCATACAGTCCGATATAGAAATAGACTGTACAGGAAAAGTTATTTCCCCAGGTTTTATTGATTTACATTCTCATACAGGTCTTACAATATTTGGCGAACCAAAACATGAACCAAAAGTTTTTCAGGGTGTAACAACTGAATTAATAGGTATTGATGGAATATCACCTGTCCCTTTCAAAAACAAATCAGAACTTGAAAGATATATATGGTTTGATTCAGGTTTAAATGATTATCCACCTGAAAGTCCTGACTGGTTAAAAACTATAGAGTACCTGAATAAAGTGGACAATAAAGTTGCAATTAATATAGCATGTATTATTGGTAATGGACCTCTTAGAATATGGGGTGTTGGATGGAATGACAAACCAGCTGACAAAAAGCAGATTGAAAATATGAAATCAGCCTTAAGAGAATGCATGGAAGAAGGTGCATGGGGGTTATCTACAGGTCTTGATTACCCTCCGGGGGCATACGCAAGTACCGAAGAACTTATAGAACTGTGTAAAGAAGCTTCAAAACTTGGAGGTTTTTATCATACTCATACAAGAGGATTGTTAGCAAAACCTGAAAATATATTAGCTCCATATGATGAAGCTGTTGAAATTGCAAAAATAGCCAGTTTACCACTACATTTAACTCATTATTATCAAAAGATGATGTATGTACATAGTAAAAATATAGCAAATGGTAAATATACAGATTATTTAGGTTTAGTAGAAAATGCCATAAAAAACGGTATGGATGTTACTTTTGATTGTTACACTTATCCATATTCTGGAACAACATTAACTATTATTCTACCAAATTGGAGTAAAAACGGTGGCCCAGAAAAGCTAATGCAACACCTTCAATCAACTAACTCAAGAAAAAAAATAGCTAAGGAAATAAACAAAACATTTCCAACAACCTGGTTAACAAATTTTAAAAAACCACACAATAAAAAATATGACGGTTTA
>Ga0208113_1000212_pt1 | contig 29424 bp, 29 predicted proteins | sample Knorr_S7_td_NADW_FD_185598 | JGI IMG/M metagenome (GOLD analysis project Ga0208113, IMG submission 185598) | Marine microbial communities from Southern Atlantic Ocean transect - Knorr_S7_td_NADW_ad_2505m_LV_A (SPAdes) (version 2) | ecosystem: Environmental > Aquatic > Marine > Oceanic | place...
AGCTTTTATTTTGGTTAGGCCGCAATCGCGGGGGCGTCAACGAGTCGGTAGGAGATTTTCCGGGGGTCGTGTTCGCCGACAAAGACATCAGGGCCGTGGTGTGTTCCTGAGAACGCCGAGACGGGGGCTGAACGGTCCGGAAGACCTGCCGGAAACGCTGACATTCGAACTGGTCGATTCCCCCTGTGCACCCGGTGCTGGCGAGTTGGCCGATGTGCCCGAAGTACGCGACCTGGAGACGGGGTCAACGTGGAACATTGAGGCTGGAATCGCAACCGCCGGGCCGCTCAGGGGGACGGTACTCCAACGCGCACCCTATGTATCGGCCTTTTACTGGGCGTGGGAAGATTTCAATCCGAACACCGTGCTTTGGGGCGACTGGTTCGACGAACTGAATTGAATCGGAACCGAACCGACCGAAATCCGAAACACACCGGCCTGAAGCCGATCCTAGCCTACGACCAGTCCGGCTACCATGTCGCCCACCTGGCTGGTGGTGAGCGGTCGCTCGCCGTTCGAGGCAATATCGGCGGTACGGTAGCCCTCCGACAATAACGAATCGATACCGTTCTCGATGGCTTCTGCCTCCGCCCGCAGACCCAGTGACAGGCGGAGAAGCATTGCGGCACTGAGGATCGAGGCCATGGGGTTTGAGAGAGATTTGCCCGCAATATCGGGCGCAGAACCGTGAATTGGCTCGTAGAGGGCTGGCTTTCCACCACGGCGACGGCGACCGTGCTTTGGTGGCAGCGATGACACGGAGGCCGAAGGGAGCATTCCGAGCGATCCGCCGATAACCGCCGCCTCATCGGAAAGAATGTCGCCAAACAGGTTTTCGGCCACGATCACATCGAAAACACTCGGGTTGGTGATCAATTGCATCGCGGCGTTGTCGGCGAGCATGTGGACCAACTCGACGTCCGGGTACTCGACACCGACTTCCGATGCCACTTCTCGCCAGAGGCGGGACGACTCCATCACGTTCATCTTGTCGAGGGAGTGCACCCGCTTCTTCCGGTCGCGGGCCAGTTCAAACGCGATCCGCACGACTCGCTCAATCTCTTTTTCGGAGTAAGCGAGGGTATCGACCGCCCGCCGTCCACGCGAGTTCTCCCAGCGGCGCTTTGGCTTACCGAAGTAGAGACCGCCTATAAGTTCCCGGACCATGATGAAATCGACATCGACGAGTCGCTCGGGTCGCAGCGGTGATGAATCGATCAGCTGTGGGTAGACCTTGCACGGGCGCAAGTTTGCGAACAGGCCGAGGCCCTTGCGCAGCGAGAGGATGCCATCTTCGGGCCGTACTTTTGCGTGGAGGTCGTCCCATTTCGGCCCGCCGACGGCTCCGAATAGCACGGCGTCTGAACCGAGAACGATGTTCAGGGTATCGTCGGGAAGGGCCGATCCCGTCGCATCTATAGCGCAACCGCCGACCAGGCCGGTGATGTATGTGAAGTCATGCCCGAAGCGACTGGCTATTGCATCGAGGACTTTTACCGATTCGGCCGTAACCTCCGGGCCGATACCGTCACCACCGAGAACTGAGATCCGTACGTCCATCTATTGGCTCTACCTTCGTCCCGTAATAAGGGCCACGCCCCGAAACAACCTGCGAAGTCTACCAGCGGCGAGGCTCGCCCACCACATCAGTATTCACCGGGCATGAAAATCGACTCAGATCGCCTACCAGCGGGCAGCGCGATTCGATTCGAACGATTCGATTGAATCTTCGTAATATAGCGTAATACCGACATCGTCGAGTCCCTTCAGGAGAGAGTTTTTGCGGAAGGGGTCAACCTCGAAGCTGGCGTCGAGACCCTGGTCGTCGGTGACCGTTTGCGATTCAAGGTCGACAGTCGCCGAGTAACCGGAGCCACGCAACGCACGGGCCATTACCGTGTCCACTTCGGAGCTGTCCAGGATCACGGGAAGCAGGCCATTTTGCATGCAGTTATTCCGGAAAATGTCGGCGAAACTTGATGCGATGATCGCTCTGAAACCCATTTCCATCAGGGCCCAGGGGGCGTGTTCGCGTGAAGAACCGGAACCGAAGTTACCACCGCCTACGAGAATGCTCGCATCGCGGTACCTATCCTGATTCAGTATGAAGTCGGGATTGGGTACACCATCTTCAAGATATCGCCAGTCGAAAAAGGCAAATTCACCGAACCCGGTCCGTTCGATCCGCTTCAGAAACTGCTTGGGAATGATCTGGTCGGTATCCACGTTCGCCCGGTCGAGCGGCGCAACGATGCCCTGTAACTTTGTGAATTTTTCCAAATCGGTGCCTTTCGTCCCGTCCGTTACTTGGAGCGGAACTTCCTGTTTTCAAGTTCCTTGCGTCGAATCCCCTCTTTGAGGGCCTCTTCAAGGGGATCGATTGGTAGTGGCGGTGTGACAGTGATGTCGCCGATTATGGAGTGCCGGGCTTCCTGTCGGTGGTGGAGTTCGAGCACAACGATTATGGCGGCAATTCCGAGGACCACCAGCAGTAAATCGGCAATGATCAGCCGCTGGTGAGCAGTGATAACGTCGTCGACGCTCTCACGGACTGAATACCAGATCCGCCCTATTGTTATCGAGTTGAAGAAAAATACGCCCACAAATATTCCGGCCCAAACGTGGACGATCGCGGGAACCCTGCCCTTTTTCTTCCAGGCCAGTTGATCGTCGGTCGTAACCGCCGGATCGCTACCTCTGAACAACTCCCGGAATACCTGCCACGGTTTGATCAGGTTAAAAACCGGTACGAAAAACCAGAACACGCTCTTTTCCGGGCTGAACCCCTGACCCTTGCTTTTGAGGGTCAGCAGGTTTCGGCTGGCGCGGTGGGTGAACGATCCAAACGCAAACATGTTGGCCAGCCATGTGATCAAAAGTAGTACAAACAGGATCGATCCTGTGTCCTTGACACCTGCATATTCGCTCTGGGCATCCATGATCCCTGTGCACTCGGGGGAGAGTTCTACTATTTGCGATTCGGTATCGCACGCGAACCCTTCTCGCACTGCAAAGTCGAGAATCCCCCCGACAGTGAACTGGGCAGGCGGAACGCTTGCCAGCCCACGGTCACGAAGATCGACCAACACAGCCGCAGTTGATCGGTCCTGCCATGCCAGGGCGAGTGCGATAACGGTCCAGACCATCAGTGCAACGAGGAGCCACTTGAGTTGGCGGCTGTTCGATTCATACGAGTACGGGTCGTATCTCTTGAGCTTCGCGCGTTCGAGTTCCTGCCGCCCCGATATCCGCCCCATAATGCTGTCACCGCGGGTAGGTGACGTATTCAGACCACTACGTGGCCGACGCCTCGTGCGACGCGAAGACTCCGACCCCTCGCCGGCGGTCCGTCTTTCTCCGGGTGGTCGTGGGTCGTAATCTGGCGTTGGCTGTTCAGGAAGTTCGGGCACTACTCTTGTTCCCAGTCCCTTACGTCGACAAAGTGACCCTTGATGGCAGCAGCAGCGGCCATGGCCGGGCTGACCAGGTGGGTCCTGCCACCCTTTCCCTGACGACCTTCAAAGTTACGGTTCGATGTCGAAGCGCAGCGCTCGCCCGGAACGAGAATGTCGGGGTTCATCCCCAGGCACATCGAACAACCCGACTCGCGCCACTCGAAACCGGCTTCCTTGAATATCAGGTCGAGGCCCTCTTTTTCGGCCAGCATCTTGGTCAGGGTGGAACCCGGCATTATTTGTGCGAGCACCGTCGACGCCACCTTGCGCCCCTTGACGACTGCCGCGGCAGAACGGAGATCTTCGACTCGGGCGTTCGTGCACGAGCCGATAAAAACGCGGTCGATACTGACATCTTCAATCGCGGTGCCGCCCTTGAGCCCCATGTATTCGAGTGCACGTTCTGCCGAAGACCTGTCGGCCGGGTCGTCGAAATCCTCAGGCGACGGTACGCGGTCGCTTACGCGGGCCACCTGGCCGGGGTTCGTGCCCCAGCTGACATGCGGTTCGAGCACGTCGCAGTCGATCTCAATCAGCGCGTCGTAGGTCGCGCCTTCGTCGCTCGCAAGTTCTCGCCATTCGGCAATGGCTGTCTCGAAATCTTCGCCCTTCGGCACGAACTTGCGTCCACGCATCCACTCGAACGTAGTCTCGTCAGGGCCGATCAGACCTGCCCGCGCCCCCGCCTCGATCGTCATGTTGCAGATCGTCATTCGGCCTGCCATATCAAGCTTCCTGACCGGCTCGCCGGTGTATTCGATCACATAGCCGGTGCCGCCCGCCGTTCCCATTTTGCCAATGGTCGCGAGAATCATGTCTTTGGCCGTAACGCCCTGCTGTAACTCCCCTGTAAACCGGACTTCCATCGTCTGGGGTTTGCGCTGTCGCAGGGTTTGCGTCGCGAGGACATGCTCGACTTCCGATGTCCCGATGCCAAATGCCAGCGAGCCGAACGCACCGTGCGTCGAAGTATGGGAGTCGCCGCAAACGATGGTCATACCCGGCTGGGTGTAGCCCTGCTCGGGGCCGATGACGTGCACTATGCCCTGTGCGGCCGAATCGACGTCGTACAGGACCACGCCGGTCTCTTCGCAGTTTTTCCTGAGAGTATCGACCTGGATGCGTGCGATCGGGTCCTTGATGGTCTGCGCCCGCGTTTCGTCGGTCGGAAGGTTGTGGTCGACCGTGGAGATTGTGAGATCGGGCCGGCGTACTTTCCGGTTGGTGAGCCGGAGCGCCTCAAATGCCTGCGGTGACGTGACCTCGTGTACCAGGTGCAGGTCGATGTAAATCAGCGCTGGCTGGTCTTCGGGCTCCGCCACGATGTGGCTATCCCAAATCTTTTCAAACATGGTGCTGACCATGTGCGAGCATCCCTCCCCAGACAAAAACGTGAAACGCAGACTAAATCGAATTAATTCGACTAGGAATGGTAACGCAAAAGCGGCACCCGTTAGAGGGCGCCGCTTCGCCATGTGTTAGCAAACGCAAAACGCAACTAGACCGCGCCTTCGGTGGCCGAACGGTCCTGGATACCAATCGCGAGTAGCCGGTTGATTGCGTTCACATATGCCTTGGCCGAGGCCACGACTATATCGGAATCGGAACCACGACCCGAATAGACCGAGCCGTCCTTCGCAACCCTGATAGTCACTTCGCCAAGTGAATCTATGCCTTCGGTGACCGCGGTCACGGCAAACTCGGTGAGCTCAATATCGAGACCCACCACATCGTCAATTGCCTTGCAAACGGCATCGACAGGGCCAGTACCGTGGGCTTCGACCGTGCGTGACTCGCCACCCGGACAATCGAGTGTGACTGTAGCTTCCGGCGAAGTGTCGTTACCGCAGACCACGTGAACGGTACCGACCTTGTAAGCGCGGTCGGTATCGACCAGGCGGTGCTGTTCCGACATGAGCGCCTCGAGGTCCATATCGGTGATTTCGCGCTTCGTTTCGGCCAGGTCCTTGAATGTGACGAAAATATCGGCAAGTTCATCGTCGGTCAGGGTGTAGTTGAGTTCGTGCAGGCGCGCTCGCAGGCCCGCCCTCCCCGACAGCTTGCCAAGTACAAGGGCCTGCCCGCGCCAGCCAACGGTATCCGGTTCCATGATCTCGAACGTCGTGCGTTCTTTCAGGAAAGCGTCCTGGTGGATGCCGGACGAATGGCGGAATGCGTTCTGGCCGACGATCGCCTTGTTGGCCTGTACCAGAAACCCGAAGATCGAAGAGACCATTCGGCTGGTATTGCCGATCTCTTCCGTTGTGATTCCAGTACTGAGTCCGTAGTGATCGGGGCGGGTTTCGATCGCCATGATCACTTCCTCGATTGCTGCGTTTCCTGCCCGTTCACCGAGCCCATTGATACAGCCTTCTACCTGGCGTGCACCATTTTCGATGGCTGCGAGCGAGTTGGCAGAAGACATACCGAGATCGTTGTGACAGTGAACGCTAATCACTGCCTGATCGATGTTCGGGACGTTTTCCCTTATGCCCCTGATCAGGGCACCAAACTCGTCGGGAGTTGAATACCCGACAGTGTCCGGGATGTTGACCGTGGTCGCCCCGGCCTTGATCACGGCCTCCAGCATGGTGTAGAGATACTCTGGCTCGGTGCGAGATGCGTCCATCGCCGAGAACTCGACGTCGTCAACAAATCTTTTAGCGCGTTCAACTCCATTTACGGCCATATCCATGACCACCTCGCGGTTCTTCCGCATCTGGTGCATCAAGTGAATGTCGGAAGCGGAGATGAACACGTGAATACGTGCGTTGTCGACACCCTCCAGCGCCCTGCCCGCCGCATCGATATCGACATCTACCGCCCGGGCGAGCGAGGTGACGATCGGACCCTTCACCTCGTTCGCAATGCGGCGCACAGCTTCGAAATCACCCGCTGAACTGCCCGCAAAGCCCGCCTCGATCACGTCGACGCCAAGCTTGTTTAGCTGGTGAGCAATACGAAGCTTCTCTTCGACGGTAAGGCCTGCGCCGGCAGACTGCTCGCCGTCACGAAGGGTCGTGTCAAAAATTATTACTTTGTCTTCAGTACTGCTCTGCTGCGCCATGTGAATACCTCCAGCGCTTTCGACCTTTTGGCGGGACCATCAATAATTTCTCGTCGAGATGGACCGTCTGTTTTGAATGCCAACCTAGAAAATTTTCGAACCTCGCCGGGCTGGCATCCCCGTTACAAAGGAGTGATTATGTAGTCGACTCCAACCAGGGCATCATGTCTCGGAGCTCTTTGCCTACTATTTCGACTCCATGCTCCGTGTTCTCGGCCCGCATCTGCTTGAACTTATGCAGGCCTTCGTCGTTCTCGGCAATCCACTCCCTGGCGAATTCACCAGACTGGATTTGCTTCAGAACTTTTTCCATATTCCGTTTGACGTGATCATCGATAATCACCGGACCACGTGTGTAATCACCGTACTCGGCGGTCTCGCTGACCGAGTAGCGCATATAGCCAAGGCCACCCTGGTACATGAGATCGACAATCAGCTTGAGTTCGTGAAGGACCTCGAAATACGCCGACTCCGGCTCGTAACCGGCCTCGACCATCACGTCGAAGGCCGTTTTCACAAGCTGACTGACGCCGCCGCATAGAACGGCCTGCTCGCCGAACAGGTCGGTTTCGGTTTCTTCTTTGAACGTGGTTTCCAGGATTCCAGCCCGGCCACCACCGATGCCCTTGCCGTAGGCTGCTGCAATGTCGTGGGCGTTGCCCGAGGCATCCTGGTGGACGGCGATAAGACACGGAACGCCTAGCCCGCGCTCGAATACGGCGCGCACGCGGTGGCCCGGTGCCTTCGGAGCGATCATCACGACATCGACACCTTCGGGCGGTGCGATCTGTTCGTAGAGGATCGTGAAGCCGTGGGCAAACAAAAGCGTTTTGCCGGCCGACAGGTTAGGTTCGACATCCTCCCGGTAGACCTTCGCCTGGGTGGTATCGGGCAGGCAGAATGAAATTAGGTCGGCCCGCCTGACGGCATCTGCGTTTGAGAGCACTTCGAGCCCGGCTTCTTCTGCCTTCTGTTTGCTGCGGCTGCCTTCGTACAGGCCAACCACAACATTGAACCCACTATCTTTCAGGTTCAGTGCGTGGGCGTGGCCCTGCGAACCATAGCCCAACACCGCAACCGTCTTGTCGCGCAGTATCGAGTCGTCGATGTCTTTGTCGTAAAAAAGAGTAGCCATGTCTGGGTTTCAGCCTCGGGCCGATGGGTTGGTGTTCTGCCGGTAGTCCCGACAGCTTTTTAGCAGCTAGAAAATGAAGGCGTGTCAGACGCTTCCAGATTCACCTGTCGCGGTTGGCAGTGTGTAAGTCGATTTACTCGCGTCCGATTGGAACAGCCCATCGTCTTCGCCCTCGACCAGGGTCCCGCGCAGCGTGGCGACCCGACCGGTGCGAATTACCTCTTCGAGTCCAAACTTGCGGAGCAGTTCGATTAGGGAGTCGATTTTCTGGCGGCCGCCAGAGATTTCCATCGTCAGGCTCTCGACTCCGATATCGATCACATTGACGCGAAATATATTGGCGAGTTCAAGTATTTCGCCACGTTTGCCGGCATTGGCCCTCACTTTGATCAGGGCCAGTTCACGCCAGACGATGTTCTGTTCGGTGATGTCGTGGACTTCGACCACGTCGATTAGACGGTCGAGCTGCGCGGCCACCTGTCGGACTACCTCTTCGGGCCCTTCGACAACGAAGGTCATGCGCGAAAGACCAGGCCGCTCTGACCGTCCAACGGCCAGGCTCGCGATGTTGAAGCCGCGCCTGCGGAACAGGCCAGCGATGCGCGCCAGCACACCCGGGCGGTCCTGCACCAGGGCCGCGATTGTCCTCTGAAAGGTTCCGTTAGCTGTTTCAGCCATTAGTTTGGGTCCTCTATCAGTTCCTCAATGCTCTGGCCGACCGGAATCATCGGGTAGAGATCGTCGACTTTTTCGATAACGAAATCGACAACTACCGGGCCCTCGTGGGCATTCGCTTCCCGAATGGCACTTTCAAGTTCATCCTGACTTGTTACGCGGATTCCCTTGATTCCGTACGCTTCGGCAAGTTTCACAAAATCGGGATTCCCCGTGTATGTCTCGGCCTGGTAATCACCGTCATAGAAAAAGCTCTGCCACTGGGTAATCATCCCCAGGTGGTTGTTGTTCATAATCGCGTATTTAATCGGCAACCGGTTTTCGACAACGGTCGCCAGTTCCATCATCGTCATCTGAAAACCGCCGTCACCGCAGATCGACCAGACGAGCTTGTCTGGGTTGCCGACCTGCGCACCGATCGCCGACGGAACCTCATAACCCATCGTGCCAGCGCCGCCTGAAGACAGCCACGAGTTCGCATTTTTGAACTGGTAATGCTGTGCCGCCCACATCTGGTGCTGGCCTACACCTGTCGTGATGATTGCATCACCCTTCGTCACGTCAGAAAGGGCCTTGACAACATGCTGCCCCATCAGCCGATCGGACTCCGGGATGCGAAGTGAAGGGTGTTCAGCCTTGAGGTGCTCAACATGCTGCAGCCATTCCACACGGGTAGTCTTTTTCACTTTCGGAAGCAGCTGCCCGAACACGTCTTTAATGTTGCCCACAACCGGGGCCTCGACATGGATGGTCTTGTTGATTTCAGCTGGATCGATATCGACGTGGATTTTTTTGGAACCGGTAGAAAATCGCTGCGCGTCCCCCACGATACGATCATCGAACCGACTGCCAAAGTTAATTATCAAATCTGCTTCATCTATGGCGAGTGATGCGTACGCCATCCCGTGCATTCCCGGGAATCCGGTGCTCAGAACGTGATCCTCTGGAAACGAAGATATTCCCAACAGGGTCGTAACCACGGGGATCTGGGCTTTCTCAGCCAATTCTCGCAGTTCGTCGAATGACCGTGACAGAACGACTCCGTGTCCCGCGAGTATTACCGGGCGTTCCGCCTGATTGATCAGGGCAGCCGCAGCGTCGATCTGCGCCTCGTCTGCCATGCCGGGCACACTGTACCCGGGTAGATCGATTGGCTCGTCCGGATCATATTCACCCATCTCGATGAAGACATCTTTTGGAATATCGATCAGCACTGGACCGGGTCGACCAGTACGCGCAATATGAAACGCCTCGTGAACTGTCCGACCTAGATCGTCTGCCCGCATTACGAGGTAGTTGTGCTTTGTGACGGGCATGGTAACGCCTGTGATGTCAGCTTCTTGAAACGCGTCCGTGCCGATGGCTGCGCGGCCCACCTGCCCTGTAATGGCAACCATCGGAACGGAGTCCATCATGGCAGTCGCCAGCCCGGTGACGAGGTTGGTTGCCCCGGGGCCGGATGTAGCAAATGCAACGCCCACAGTTCCCGTCGAACGGGCGTAGCCATCCGCTGCGTGAGCAGCACCCTGCTCGTGGCGAGTAAGTATGTGGCGCAGAGCCGGGTACTTGGAGAGCACTCCGTAGAGCGGGAGAATCGCGCCCCCGGGGATGCCGAATACGACGCTTACACCCTCTTTAATGAGAGCTTCACAGACGATTTCACTTCCGGTAAGGTGCTTTAACATTTCAATATTCCTGGCGACATTCCCGAAATCGTTTCGACAATTCCTTCCCTGCCATCTGTTAGTGACTATCCCGATCAGACTTACTGCGGGCCAAATCCCATTTATTGCGGGCAAAAAAAATCCCGCCCTCTATCCAAAGGACGAGACTTGCATCCCGCGGTACCACCCTTGATTGCCGGGTGCAGCTATTGCTAGCGAACACCTGACCGCTCAATTGGCCGTAACGTGGCAACCCGTTTGATCCTGGCGTCTCAACGTTCAGACCAACCGCTCCAGGGCGAGTTCCCAAACTGGCACGCACCGGTTCACACCAACCACCGGCTCTCTCGGCGCGCCGTATTCGGTACTACTCCCGTTCACAGCGTTTCACGATTGCTAAGTATATGTGTCTTGTGTATGTGGAAGCAATTGTGACAGTGGACCATACGCTAATAAAAAAGAATCACGCCTCGGTTGATTGCTCAAATGTGCATGTAACAGGCGCCGCAGGAATACACTTCTCCGGCTGTTCACTCCCGATGGCCTGTTCAATCCGGCATCGAATCGATCAGAAGGCATTGTCTACACAATCTGAAATACAACTACGCAACTTTAAGTGGTCCGACACCAGCGCGCTGTCCGGGCTGCTTGGAGATGTCGGGACGCACGGTCACAGGCAATGGCCGGAAGGCGTCGAGGGTTTGCGATTCGAGCTTGAATACCCGCGGGTGCAACCCCAGCAAAACCTGGTCCTGGCAGATGCAGCTGGTGAGCTGGTCGGTTACGCGATAGTCGAGCCCGAGCAGAACATCGAGCGTTCGGTCGTTGGGGTTGCAACAGCAGCGAAAAAACATGGCGAGGGCCTCGCGGGGAGGTTGCTCGACTGGACAACCGAACGAGCTGCCGAGTTCGCCCCCGTTGCCCATCTCGCAACACGAGAGCACGAGAGAGACCTCGGCGAGTTTGTAGAAAGTATCGGTTGGAGGCGAGTTCGTAAATATCTAAAACTTGAGTGTAGGCCCGGGAGTAGCCGTGCCGCGGCGGTCATTCCATCTGGCTTCACGCTCAGAGAGATGATGGGTCTCGACGAGTTGACTGAACTTACAAATTTGCAAAACCAGTCGTTCAGCGCGCACTTCGGTTACTCCCCGAATACCGATAGCGAGATCAAGGCGCGGCTACTCGCTCCCGGAAGTGGGTTTGACGATGTGCTGCTGATTCGTGATGCAGACGACCTCCTTGTGGCTTACTGCTGGACGCAGACCGGCGAGCATGCGGGGCCGAGTTTCGGGCGAATAGGAATGACGGGTGTCCTGCCCGGCGCACAGGGACACGGGCTTGGCCGGGCGGTTGCCGAGGCGGGCTTCAACCATCTTTTGCAACGGGGCGTTGAGGTGATCGAACTGGACGTCGATTCGACGAATGCACCCGCGATAAAGATCTACACGTCGCTGGGGTTCGTCACCGTGAGCGAGGTCGACTGGTGGGAGAAGTCGCTGTAAATCGTTCCGTCTCCATGCGCGGCGGAGACGGTGGGCGATACTCTAGCCACCCGCAGCGGGCATTGCGGCGACAACCTGCTCGGGGACCAGCTCACGGTAGCGGGCCAGCAGCGATTCGACCGAGCGGTCCCAGCTGAGCGTTTCTGCATGAATCCTGGCAGCCGCGCCAAGATTTGCCCGGAGTACATCGTCTTTTAGAAGTGTGCACAGACGTTCGGCCATCAGGTCGGGCCGACGAGACGGCACAAGGTAGCCAGTCTTGCTGTCGAGGACAATGGTCGGAATCCCACCGACATCTGAAGCGATCACCGGCCGGCCGCAGGCAGCCGCTTCGAGCGCCGCGAGTCCAAAACTCTCGTAGTGCGATGGCAACACGCAAACATCGGCCGCGTTGTAATGCACGGGCAGTTCTTCCTGCGAGACCTTTCCGATAAACCGAATTGAACTGTTGAGCTTCATTCGCGATGCCAGTGCCTGGAGCCGGGCTTTTTCTTCCGAATTTTCGTCACCGCCGACAACGTTCAGGCGGATCGAATTTGAATTCTCGAGGCTCGCCACTGCACGGAAAAGGTTGTCCAGGCCTTTGAGCGGCTCAAGCCGGCCGACAAACAGGATGTTCTTCTCTTCGCCGTACCCGAGGTGTTCCCTGGACTGGCACTGAGACATCGGGCGGAACCGAGCGAGGTCGACTCCCGGGGGAATTACACAGATTTTTTCGGCATCAACCCCACAGTACTCGACGATTGCGGCACGCTCGTCATTGGTCCAGACGACCACCGAATCCGCCGACTTCGCCACTTCCAACTCAGAGCAATCCCGTTGGTCTGCTTCCGGTTCTTCCGGGCAGCCGCGGCGCTTCATTTCGGCCATGGTGTGGAAACTCGTGCTGTGGGGCACACCCCACTCCGAAGCCAGTCGCATCCCGACCAGCCCTGACAGCCAGTAGTGGGAGCTAACGAGGTCGTACTGCAGGTGGTTTGAAATACAGAACCGGCGCATCTGAGACGTGAACTGGGGCAGCAGTTCGTACACACCGGTCTTGTCGAGCAACGGCGCTCCGGCCGTCAGGTGAATCAACCGCGCACCGGGAGCGAGCATCACGATCTGCGGATCGAGGGGGTCGTGGTGGCGAGTGAACACGTCTACCTGCACGCCGCGTGCCGCGAGCTTCCTGGCCATCTCGAGGATGTAGATGTTCATCCCACCGGAGTCTTTGCTGCCTGCCTGGCGCAGGGGACATCCGTGAACCGTGATAAAAGCTATCTGCATGTTCGTACGATCGTAATTTCGCTCAGCTGCCCACCTGGCGTGTGGCGGTCAGGGCGAATACCGCGCGGTCGACTCCGCCAAGATGATACTTGTACGACTCATTGCCCCGCATAAAATCGAATACCCTGAGCCCCTCTTCGATCGACCTCTGTATTGTGAAGGCGTGGTTCAAGAGTCCAACCGAAAGACTGGACTGAGCGGGATTGTAACCACTGTTATACAGATAGCGCACGTCTCTACACACAAATGACAGGGAAGTAGCGACTTTTTCACCATCGATCTCGAGGAAAGCCAGTCGGGTCGCATTTTCGTGCGCCAGAGCCACGGCAACACTGCGGAAGAAGCGCTCCCGGTCCGCCGTCATGAATTCCGCCTTGCCGGCCGTGCTCATGCGGAGCAGCGCCATGAACGCGTCCATCGCGGCGTCGATATCATCGGGCCGGGTCAACTCGATCTGCCTGATCTCTCCGGCCGCTTCGAGTCTTCGTAACTTGCGACGCAGCTCATGCCGGTCTTTTCTCCGCAGACTGGCAAGATACGCATCCCACGATTCGGGTAGCGCCAGACGCGGCGCAACGTCTTCCTGGCGGATCTCTACGTTCCAGCCGAACTTTTCAGCGAATTCACGAAATTTGGTAATAGTTGCCGAGTTTCCGGGAATCGACTGCAGATTAATCGATTTGACCCCGGGCATCTCGTCGACCGCCCTGGCAACCGCTTCAAGAGAACCGGCGGCCGAGTGGTCCGTCGACAGAAAGTCGTGGTAGTCGACGAGGTCCGTGCTCCCCAGAAAGCTGATTTCGCTGCCGTCGATCATCAACGGAGCGATCATCTTGATGTCGCCCGAATCGGAACGAACAGCCAGCAGTTTGAGTTCCGAATTCGCCCCGAACTCCGACCACCACAATTTTTGCCAAGTCAGAGAATCGAAGAATGTCGGTTCGGAGCACCCATCGATAAGGTGTTGCCAGTAACCGGCGAACTCTTCGAAGGTTCCTTGCTCGGTTCCGGCTGTGCAACAGGTCAATATTCTGGTCGTACCCTATTTCGAAATTTGATTGAGGAGCCCGGAGCAGAATTCCTGGTCGGGCGTCGTGAAATCTGAAGACTGGCCGCCAGATACCGGCAAATAATTACTTGCCACCGGTCAAGAGGTTCATTACTGAATCGATGTCGGGCTCGACGTATTCAAGCTCAACAAGCGCACGCTTCTCCGCCGTCCCGGGATCTTTCAAGCCATTGCCGGTGAGAATGCAGACAATAGTCTTTCCCGATACGTCCACACCCAGTTCAGGTAGTTTTAGCAACCCTGCAACCGATGCGGCCGAGGCAGGTTCGCAAAAGATACCTTCTTCCCGGGCCAACCGGAGGTATGCATCGACGATCTCGTTATCGTCGACCATATCAATCATACCCTTCGACTCGTCCCGGGCCGCCTCCGCCTGTTCCCAGCTTGCCGGGTTCCCGATTCTGATCGCCGTTGCGATCGTCTCTGGCCTGGCCACGGGTTCACCCAGAACTATCGGTGCCGCGCCTGCCGCCTGAAACCCCATCATCCGTGGCGTCGACTCGGCCCTGCCTTTCGACTGGTATTCAGTGAATCCCTTCCAGTAGGCCGTAATGTTGCCCGCGTTGCCAACGGGTATACACAGAAAATCGGGGGCCTCACCAAGTTCATCGACGATTTCGAACGCCCCGGTCTTCTGCCCCTGGATTCGGTATGGATTCACCGAATTAACCAGCTCTATATCCATCAGTTCGACGATACCCCGCACGGCGCTCAGGGCCTGATCGAAGCTTCCGTTGACTGCCAGGATGCGGGCTCCGTAGGCCATTGCCTGGGCGAGTTTGCCGAGCGCTATTTCGCCGGCCGGCACAAGGACAAGCGTTTCGAGTTGGTACCGGGCGCCGTATGCCGCAGCCGACGCGCTGGTATTGCCCGTGGAGGCGCAGATGATCCGTGTTCTACCAGCCTCCAGCGCCTTGGCGATCGCCATTACCATTCCGCGGTCTTTAAACGACCCGGTCGGGTTGCACCCTTCGAGCTTGAAATACAGATTCTTGCAGCCCACCGCATCGCCGATGCTCCGAGACCTGACGAGCGGAGTGCTCCCTTCACCGAGCGAAACGGAAGGTGTGGCGTCGGTAACTTCGAGAAATTCCCGATACCTTTCGATCACACCCGGCAACATCGGCAATGAAAGAGTTACTCCTGATCTGGCTGGCGTCTCACGACAGCCACTACACAACACATCTAAACGTTAGGACCGGTTCGGGTATGTTTCAACCCGCAGTAAGCTGTCCAGTCGTACCACGGCCTCAAGTTGTCTGAGCGAACTCACGGCATCCTGCATTTTAGCTTCCTGCGCCGGATGCGTCATTATCACCAGGTCGGCCGACTGGTTTTCCACATCGCTATCTTTCTGGAGAACCGAATCAATACTAATGTCGGCGTCGCCCAGAACCTTTGCAATACTTGCCAGCACACCGGGCCGGTCGGCCACGGTCACTCGCAGGAAAAACTGGCAGACGTGATCTCCCATCGGTGCGATATCGAACGGGGCCGGTGTCTGGACTGGCTTCGCTGCTCCGGGCCCACCCTTCGCGATTCGCAGTACATCGCCCATCACGGCGCTCGCGGTCGGCTCTGGTCCGGCTCCAGGCCCCTGGAACCACAACGGACCGACGAGATCGCCTTCGACCTCGACCGCGTTGAGCGCCCCGTTTACCGAGGCCATGGGGACATCGAGCGGGATCAGCGCCGGGTGCACGCGAGCCAGAAGGCCCGTTTCTTCGCTGGCCTGAGCCACCGCGAGGAGCTTTATGGTGTAACCGAGCTCGCTGGCGTAGCGGAAGTCCTTGGCATGGACATTGCGGATGCCTTCATGGTGAATCGAGTCGACGGGGACTTCGGTGTGGAACGCAAGGCGGGCGAGTACAGAGATCTTGTAAAGCGAGTCAAAACCGTCGATATCCGCGGTTGGATCGGACTCGGCATAGCCCAGCGATTGCGCTTCGGCGAGCACATCGTTGAAGTCGGCACCTTCGTGTGCCATCTTGGAAAGAATGAAATTTGTGGTCCCGTTGATAATTCCACGGATGCTCTGGATTTTGTTCGCCGTCAGGTCGTTCATGAGCGGTCCAATAATCGGTATGCCGCCGCCAACGCTTGCTTCATAGAACAATTGCACACCGTTTTCGGCGGCGATAGACAGCAACTCGCCACCTCGCTTGGACAGGACTTCCTTGTTTGCAGTCACCACGGGTTTGCCGGCCTTGAGCGAACTGGATATGTAGTCGAACGCAGGGTTTTCGCCTCCCATCAGTTCGACGACAATTCCAACTTCAGGGTTTGCTATTACCGATTCGGCGTCGGTCGAGATTATCGAGCGGTCAAGCTCGACTGCCCGTTTTTTTTCAGGGTCGCGCACAACCACGGATTTCAAGTTAAGCGGGAAGTTCGGGTCGCCTTGGCGATGGCGTTCGATTATGGCCCTGGCAACCGCCGAGCCGACAACCCCGAGGCCCAGAAGACCAATCCCGGTTGATTCACCATGCGCCGACCGTGCTCCAGCTGCCATCGGGGCTATTGCTCCAGTTGCGATAGCCCGCCGAACTGTGCATCGAACGGGACGGGTGTGGGTGTTGTCAGAATCGTAGAAAGCCGTACCTGCTTGTTGACCCAGTCGAAGATCTCGCTATCGAGGACCATGTAAAGATCGAAGTTGCCGCGTTCCTCGTTCAAGAAGATCGTCATCGCACGGGTCGTCAGGGCATCCAGGTTTTCTACATCCACTTCTCGGGCATCGTTTACTTCATCGACTATGACATAGCTATATGTTCGTGTAGTTTCATCATAGCGACCTTCGCTGGGAGTCCGAAGTGCAAGGATCCGGTTTCCATCTGCGTCGAGGCCAAACAAGGGGGCGTCGAGCTCGGGCGACACCCCGAACGGGAACCATCCACGGTCGCCGCGATTGCGTTGCACGTTTGGGTCGTCCGAGTATCGCAGGGCCACTTCTTCGACCGAATCACCGCCTCTGAGATCACGTTCCATCGCACGTTGAATTTCGGAATCGCGGTTAATCAGGATGATCTCATAGAGATGAACCTGTACCTGTACTCGATCTACCTCTTCAGCAATTACCGCCCGAAGGCGCTCCTTGAACATGCTCTTGCGGATGAAATCACGGAAAACGTCCTCGTCCATCCCAATGCGGTGAATGAACTGGCGCTTTGCTTCCTCGATATTGTCCTTATACTCCCTCGACTCGCGCTCAGCGACGGTTGTAGCGACAAATCCGAGGATAAAATCGACGCGATCGTCGACTTCTTCGGGCGATACGGCAATCCCGTACTGGGGTGCCAGTTGAAACGCGAGCTCATTTTCCTGCAAAGTCAGGAGGGCCTCGAACAACGAGTTCCCGATCTCGAACGGGACGCCGAGGTCTTCACTCATCCGTTGATTGAATCGAATGAAATTTACGACGTCGCCACGCGTGTATTCGGTATCGGCGACCCTGAGCGCCAGCTCACGCGGCGGAAAAACGAAAATCTGAAAATATGCGTAGACGGGGATCACCAGGAGACCGATGAGCACAATTGCTGCAGCGATGATGAACGGCCGGGACTTGAGTTGCAGCTGGCGCTTTTCCTCAACCATCTGCCGCCGACTTACCGCGCCGCGCGTGGTGATACTGCGACGGCCGGCAACGTAATCAACGCTCGGGACGTCGGTCGGTCGCTGTGGGTCCTGGGACTCGTTCGGCTCGGCGTTTTCGTTTTCCGGACTATTTTCTTGACTGTCTTCTGGGGACATTTTCGGCACTCAGTGATGGCTAAAGCGGGACCGCTACCCGGTCAGTAACTCCAGCCCTGATAACGATGAATTGATCGGCCAGAAGCGACTACTTGTCTTCTTCGTCGCTGTCGGCTTCGGCTTCCGGCTCGGCATCCGTTTCTGGCTCGCTAGTTGAAACGTCTTCAGAAGGCTCCTCGGATTCAGCTTCAGCAGCGGAATCGTCCTCTTCTGATTCGGCTTCTACAGTATCTTCCGGCGACTCATCGCCTTCGGATTCCGTTTCCGGCTCATCGTCGGATGTCTCATGGACCTCTGCATCGTCGTCGGTAGCCTCGACTTGTTCAGATGAATCTTTTTCAGACTCAGACTCGTCCGAAGCATCGTCCGTTGAGACTTCGGTCACGACCGCATCTTCAGGTTTATCGTCTGCAGCAGCTTCAGGTGCCGCTTCAGTCGTGCCGTCGTTATCCACCGACTCTGCGGTTGCTTTGGTCTGCTCGTCGTCTGTGGATATTTCTTCTTCGTCATCGATAGCCCTGGCGTTTGGCGTTACAGATCCTGTCACTCGAAGGTGATCGGGAGCGAACGGGAGCAGCGCCAGGTGGCGTGCCCGCTTGATGGCCGTCGTCAGGTTCCGCTGACACTTGGCGCAGTTTCCGGATTTTTTGCCGGGTTCGATCCGACCACGGTCAGTAATAAATCGACGAATGCTGGAAACATCTTTGTAATCGACAGTGTTTTCCTTGCAGTAACACTGGCGGCGGCGGCGGCCGCCGCGGCGGAACGGAGGGCGTGCGCCCTGGGTGGGTCGGGGAGTGGTCATTTTTTACCTCGCGGAATGGACTGTGGGACCGCACGGCAAACACCGGCCGGATCCCACGCGGAAACTGCTACCAGGGCAGTTCCTCCACGTCTTCTGTTGGGTTGCTTGTCGCAGGTGCGTCAGAACCTGACGCACCCGATGAGCCTGGTGAATAAGATTGTGCACCAGGTGGTGCATCGGCGCCCGCAGATTCACCGCTTGGGGAATCTAGGAAGACGACTCTGGACGCTCGAACTTCCAGCGATGTGCGTGCCTCGCCGGAATTGCTTGTGTACTGCCGTGTCGACAATCGCCCGTCGACGAAAACGCGACGACCTTTTGCCAGGTATTGATTCACCGATTCCGCCTGGCGTTCCCAGGCCGTTACCGTGAACCATTCGGTGTCCTCGGTCCACTCGCCGTTCTGGTCGCGCCGGTTGTTGCTTACCGCAAGGCGGAAGTTTGTGACCGGAGTTCCACTTGGCGTGTAGCGCATCTCGGGGTCAGTACCTGCGCGCCCGATGAGGAGTATTTGATTAAGACTCAATTGAAAATTGCCTGTAGCTCTTTAGGTCTCGCTGATTAGGCTTATCGATCTACTGCGCAGCCTCTGCTTCGACGATGATCGGCTTCGGCTCATCCCGGACCAGCAGGTGTCGAATAATCAACTGATCGGCATCGATCGCGTGCTCAAGCTCCTGTGCCTTTGTGCCGTCCAGCTCAAAGTTGGCCTGTAGGTAGTAGCCCTCGTTGTTCTTTTGGATCGGATAGGCAAGCGTCCGTTTGCCCCAGATATCCATTGCCGATACCTCGCCACCGGCATCAGTCACAAGCGAAGTGATTTTCTCGACGGACTCGGCACCCTGCTCTTCGCCAGCATCGTTACCGAGAATCCAGACTAATTCGTACTTTCTCAACTATCCACCGTGTTCTTCTAATTAGCGCGAAACCGATTCAGTTTATCACGCCATTACAGCGCGTCTGTACCCATTTTCGTGGCTGCAATCGGTAGCTGCAAGCCAGTTGGCACAATTCCACCGTTTTGGCGGCCCGTAAGCCAGGTTAGCTATCGAGACCCGGCACAGGGAATTTCGATGCGAAACCTGCTACTTCAGTGCCGAGTTTCGATAGTTTCGATTCGTCGGCATGAGCCCTGAGCGCTTCGAGAATGTACCCGGCAACCTGCTCCATATCCGTTACGTTCAGTTGTCTTGACGTTAGCGCCGGAGTCCCAATTCGAACGCCCGATGTGACCATCGGCGGTTCAGGGTCGAACGGTATGGCATTCTTATTCACGACCAGGCCCGCGGCAATAAGCGCGGCCTCGGCATCCCGTCCGGTGAGTCCCAGCGGCCGTGTATCGACAAGCATCAGGTGGTTTTCGGTCCCACCGGCAACGATCCTCAGACCACCTGCCGAAAGCCCGCTCGCAAGCGCCTTCGCGTTTTGCACGATCTGGTGGGCGTAGTCCTTAAATTCGGGGCGCATCGCTTCGCGGAATGCCACGGCCTTGGCTGCGATCACGTGCTGCATCGGACCGCCCTGCATGTTCGGGAACACTGCCGAGTTGTACTTGCGAGCAAGGTCCTTCGTCATCAGGGCCATCGCGCCACGGGGACCCCGCAGCGTCTTGTGGGTAGTGGTTGTCACGATGTCGGCAAGTCCCACAGGCGACGGGTGTGCGCCGCCGGCGATCAGGCCGGCGATGTGGGCCATATCGACCAGTAATGCCGCTCCAACGGAGTCGGCAATCTCACGAAAACGCTTGAAATCGATCGTCAGCGGATACGCGGTATAACCGGCAATGATCACCGAAGGCCTGAACGCTTCGGCCTGGCGTTGCACCTCGTCGTAATCGAGTGCCTCGCTATCGGGGTCCACACCATAGTGCCCGAACTCGTAGAGCTTGCCTGAGAAGTTGACCGGCGAGCCGTGTGTCAAATGCCCGCCGTGGTCGAGCGACATGCCCATGATCCGGTCGCCAGGCGCTGCGAGTGCGAAGAATGCCGCCATGTTCGCCTGCGACCCAGAATGGGGCTGCACGTTGGTGCGGTCGGCACCGAACAGTTCCTTTGCACGGTCGATGGCAAGTTGTTCGGAAATGTCGACGTTCTCGCAGCCAGCGTAGTAGCGGCGACCGGGGTAGCCCTCGGCGTACTTGTTGGTAAGCACCGATCCCGTGGCCTCGAGCACCGCGGCGCTGGTGTAGTTTTCAGAAGCGATCATCACCAGCTGTTCACGCTGGCGCTTTTCTTCATTTTCGATGATTCGCTTGATTTCAGGATCGATAGTGGCAACTGCCGACATGGGTTCTCCGATTCCACACCGTTCTGTTTATTTGCCGGCGCGGGCGCGTTGTGTTGCTTTGCTTCCAGCTCAGGGTTCCAGTTCCGGGGTTCCGGTGTCTTTCCGGCGTTTTGCGAGTGACGACACGAGAACGTATTTAAAGTCTATATCCGGCACCGGGCGTTCGCTTCTCATTGCCAGAAATCAGTGAAGTATCCCGCCCTGTCGCTATCATGGGTTGCTTCGTGCGCGCTGCCAGCCTGGTGAACCACCCTCGGGAGAACCAATGACCTACCCTTTTTCGACACCGAACAGGGTGACGAAATATGAAGTGATCGAAGAAGTACCGCGGCGGGCGATGGTGATATTCGCCCACCCGGACGACGCAGAGATTGGTGCCGGGGCTACCGCGGCACTGTGGGCCGCGAACGGCACTGAAATCACGTACGTCCAGTGCACAACGGGTAGTAGTGGTTCGAACGACCTCGCTATGATTTCAGACCGAATCGTGGAAATTCGAGCGACCGAGCAGAGGGCAGCGGCCGATGCGATCGGAGTCGGCGACATCGTGGTGCTTGGTCACCCGGACGGCGAGCTTGATGCAGACCGTGTATTCCTCGGCGAGATCGTTCATGCCCTCAGAAAGTATCGCCCGGAGGTCGTTTTCACTCACGGCCAGAACCGCACCAACGGCTTCCAACACCGCGATCACAGGAGCGTTGGGATAACGGTCCAGGATGCCATCTACCCTTATGCCCGGGACCACCTGCATTTCCCTGAACAGCTCACAGGCGGCATCGAGCCCTACAAGGTGAAGCACCTGTTTTACTGGGGTACCGATCAGGCCGATGTGATCGTGGACGTTACTGATTCAGTCGATACGAAGATCAAGGCACTGGCGCAGCACAAAAGCCAGATTCCTGGTTTATCGTTTGGTTCCGATATGGACCTGCGCATGCGGGCACACCACGCCGATGCGGCAAAAGGTTACGGTTTCGAGTACGGTGAAGCTTTTCGCCGCCTGACGGCCCGAACATAGAGGCAACTAACTGGCACGGCCCGCAGCGGGCGCGTTCGAGGAATTAGCTACTAATGGCACGAGTCGACATCCACGCACACATATTGCCGGGGCTGGACGATGGTCCGGTTACGGTCGAAGAGAGCCTGGCGATGGCCCGAATGGCCGCACGCGACGGCACCGACACGATAGTGGCAACCCCCCACTATCGCGACATGGAACTTGAACGCCAGAGCCCACGAATGGTCCGTGACTTGGCCGATACGTTGAACGCCGCCCTGCGAAGCGGTTCGGCCCAGAGAAACGCGCCGTCGGTCCGCATCTTCACCGGTATGACAAATCGACTCGACACTTCACTGCCCGACCTCGTCGACGCTGAGAGTGCGATCACTCTTAACAGGACCCCGTTTTTGCTGGTGGAGCCGCCGTTCAACAGGGCTCCGTCCTATATAGAGGACGTAATCGGGCGGCTCCTTACACAACGGCTCGTGCCAGTACTGGCCCATCCGGAACGAAACATCGAATTTCAACGTCGGCCAAAGCGTCTGCAGGGGCTTGTCAACGATGGCGTGGTCGTCCAGATCGCCGCCGGAAGCTTGACAGGGCAGAACGGTGCAGGCGCAAAGAGGGCTGCCGAGCAGTTCGTCAGGCGCGGCATCGCCCATGTTGTGGCATCCGAAATGCACGCGGTCCAGGCACCGAGGTCGCCAGAACTCAGCGATGCATTCGACGTAGTTGCCGAGCTGGTCGATGAACAGGACGCCATAGACCTATTCGAGACCAATCCGGACATGCTTCTGGAGGGTCGCTCACCACAGCGAGAGCCGACCGTTTCACCAAGGGTCCGGAGGGTCTGGGTCCGGGCTCCGAGCATCAAGATAAGCAATCCGTTATCGGAACGTCTGCGACGTCGATGGCGACGCAGAATCAGGCGGCTGACAAACCGCGCATGAGCCTGACAAACGTGGTCACGAGCGGTTCGAGGAACCGGCGCAGGTAGCTGGTGAATCCGAATACAGCTACCCCCACGATCGCGCCGCCGACGATATCGGTCGGATAGAAAACACCGGCGTATAGCCGTGAAAAGCCGTACAGGCTCGCGGCCGCGAACATCCACCAGCCGAATTTTCTGTTGACGCTCCACGCCGCAGCGGCGGCGGCAAATCCAATCGCCACGGGGTTCGCGGGGAACGACGGGTCCGTCGGGGGGTAGAACAGCAGGTTCAGTTGATCTCCGTGATCGATAAACGGGCGCGGGCGCTCCCAGGTGATGTTGATGAGCCAGACGGCGATGTTCGAAAGTGCAAGCGCACTGATACCGACGAGCGTGGCAAGCTGGTATTTCGCTCGCTCTGCCGGACTACGACCCGAAAACCACAGCGCCAGCATGCAGAGTGAGAAAATCAGTGGCATCAGGTAGTCGCTGGCAACAAACCGCATCAGGTCGTCGAAAATCGCGATGTTCCCCGAAAGGCCGTTCAGCCGTGTCACAAGGTCGGCGTCGAGCGAGTTCATTCCCCTGACCTTCCGAAAATCACCCTGAACACGCTCCAGCGGTCGGCGGATGCAAGTCCAGTGCGCCAGATCTCGCCAACTTCCGAAGTAAAAAGCCGCCACGAAACCGGCAGGTTCGAGAAATATGACCGGCGTGCAAGACCGGTCAACCCGCCAGCATCTTCTTCATCAAGCCCGAGTCGTTCGGCCGGGACAACCGCGGTCTTAAATACGCGTAAATTCAGTGCGCCAAACAGGGCGGAAATTGCAAATGCCAGCACCGCGGAAAGCGGAAACCAGATCGCCTGCTTGGTGCCGTCCAGTCCGCCATGAATATCGTTGACGTTCCGCGCCCCACTCAGGTCTCCCCAGTCGGCCTGCCCCCACTCTCGACTCACCGAGTCGGCTTCGACCGATCCTGCCGCCCACGGTCCCTCTATCCACAGCGGCTGGGCGAAGAAGATCAAGAACCCGGTAACGATTAGGGCGATCCCCAGCCAGCGAGTTACCGTTCGGTGCGGCGTAAGCCACAGACCACGTGCCCCCGAGATGGATACCGCAACCTGCGTCGTTCCGAGACTTGCAAGAAAAGCGAGCAGAAAATAGTGGCTTGCGAAGACGTCCCTCACCGCCAGCGGATCAGTATTCATCTGGCCGGTCTCTACCTTTTTCTAGCCCAGTTTTGGTGCCCCGAGATCAGTCGTGCCAGCACGCTGCGACCACACGTCGACCCGGCCCGTATCGCCGAGAACGGCAACGTCTTCCGGCTCAAACGGCCCAGGGTCCGTCATCCGCCCGAGGGCGATACGAGCGTGCACCAGTCAGAATACTTATCGTTGTCACCAACAACAGACGAAAAATACAGATCCTGAAGCTTTTTCGTGATCGGTCCGGTTTCACCAGTGCTGATAGCGCGGTGGTCGAGCTCGCCGACTGCGATGACATGCGCGGCTGTGCCGGTAAGGAAAACCTCTTCTGCCAGGTACAACTCCGAGCGGTGGATGTGCCTCTGGACGACGTCCATTCCGAGTTCTTCCCCGGCCAGACGGATGACCGAGTCGCGCGTTATACCCAGCAGGCAGTTGTCCGTTTCCGACGGAGTGATGATGACGCCGTCACGGACCATGAACAGGTTTTCGCCGCTGCCCTCTGACACCGTGCCGTCCTGGTTGAGCAGAATCGCCTCGTCGAACCCGGCCGCAATCGCCTCGGTCTTCGCAAGAATGCTGGTGGTGTACAGACCGGAAATCTTGACGCCCGTCGGCATCGAGGAGTCCATCGGCCTTCGCCACGAGGAAGTCTGGCATTTGAGCGGTCGAGTGTTATCGATGTACGAGCCGAACGGAACGATCACGATCGTGAACTCGTCCTCCACCGTCTTGAGGTTCAGATTGGCGACGAGCTGTTCGCCTTTGAACGCGAGGGGGCGGATGTACACATCTTCCCGGTAGCCGTTTCGTTCGAGTAGATCGGTTGTGATCTTGCAGAGATCGTACACCGAGTATGGAAGGTCGATGCGCAGGATGTTGCAACTGCGTAGAAGCCGTTCATAGTGCTCCTTCAATCGAAATATGACCACTTTGCCCGTACGCTCGTTCCAGTTGCCCCTAATCCCCTCGAACACCGCCGTGCCGTAATGGAGAGCGTGCGTCCTGACGCCTACCTTCGCGTCCTCAAGGGGAACTTGCTTCCCACCGAGGAATGCCCAGGCCTGTTGCGTCATGACTTTTCTCCTGAATCTATAGCAACGCCCGCATCCCCCGCCCCCGTAATAAACGGAAGCAGATAGCGCGGGCGTGTCAGCTCAAATTAAATTAGTAACTGCACTGTTCAGCGACATCGGATACCTGGTATCGCCAGCCGGGCAATTATACGAAGGTCGAAGCGGGCAACAAGCCCTCTATCGGGACGATCTGCCGCAGAAGTTCGAGTCTCGAATGATTGCGCCTCTTCTCAGTGTGTCTCGATTGTGCGCTCGGTGATGTAATCAAAATTTATATCTTCGCCAAGACCCGGAAGCGTCGGCATCGGGATATTCCCGTCAGCGTCCATCGGGTCGACAATCGAGTTCAGGTGCTTCGGGACTTCATCGTGATCGATGAACGGGTGCAGCAGGCCGCGCTCGTACCATGTCGTGTTGGAAATAGCGCCGATTACTGCAAGGTTTCCGGCACCACCACCATGGATTTCACAGTCCATGTTGAACGATTCGGCAAGGTGGGCGATCTTCATGCTCGGACCGATTCCACCTACATCGGCAACGCCCACCCGGGAAATATCGCACGCCCTGGTCGCGATCCACTCAGCCCGGGTGTGGAACTTGCCGTATGCGTATTCAGGGCCAATGATCGGAATTTCCAGCTGTTCAGCGAGCCAGCGGTACGACTCGGTCGAATGCTCGTCCATCGGCTCTTCGTACCAGTAGTAATCTAGTGCCTGAATGCCCCTGCCCAATTCGAGGGCTTCCATACGCGAATACCAGTGGTTCGCGTCGAGCATCAGCGGGAAGTCCGGTCCAACGGCCTCACGGACAGCCGCGCATGCCTTGATGTCCATCTTTACGTTGGGAGCCCACGAAACCGGGGGCATCCACGTGTGGAGCTTGATCGCCTTGTAGCCACGGTTCACCATCCACTCAGCAAAATTCGCGTAGTCCTCGGGAGTGGCAAGACCATCCGGCTCTTCATCGCCACACATGGTCGATCCGTAAGCCAGGACTTTGTCGCGAAAGCCGCCAAGTATTTTCCAGACCGGGGTGTGGAGCGCACGGCCGGCGAGGTCCCAGAGCGCCATTTCGGCGACAGCAAGAGTGCGGTCGGTCAGGTTCGCCCCGCTGCCTCGCTGCCACTTCGCAAGATTGATCCAGAGTTTTTCTCGGTCCATCGGGTCTTCACCCATGAAGACCTTTTTGACGTAGTTGTCGATCACATAAGGCCGCAGCGATTCGGACGAACCGAATGAATAGCCGGAGTTGCCTTCATCGTCCGTAATTGTCAGCAAAGCCTCCTGCGAATCGTGTTCCGGCCCGGGATGGGTGTGCCCATCGGTGTCGTTGACCTTTTTCGACGTTGTGTTGAACACGGTTACTGAAATTTGCTCGATCTTCATTGGACGGGAGCTTTCTCCTGCTGCGGGCCAAGGTGGTTTGTTTTCGGGACGCATTCTAGGCGCGAACCGACGGGTATAACCACTCGCGGGCGGTGGTGGATCAGCCTGCGTTACGTAACTCAGGAGATTTCGTGAATACGAGTATCGCCGTGGCACCGATCAATGCACCGAACAGCAGCATCGTTTCGCTCGGACCAATCCAGGCGGTTAGGAAACCCCCAGCTCAGCTTCACCGCGGTGCTCGGCATTGCGCTGTTCAGCTCGCGTTTCGCGGCGCGGGGCAGCGAATGGATCGAATCGTCGAGGCGTGTACCCGCTATCGCCAAACGGCCCCTGACCGGAATCGTCTACGGTATGTCGGTCTCGATCGCAGCGACCTTCGTCACCGCGCCGCTTGTGGCCTTTTACTTTGGTGAAGTTCCGGTCTGGGGCATTCCGAGCACACTGTTGCTGGTGCCTGTGCTTCCACTTTTCATCGGAGGATCGGTGCTTGTTGCGGTTGCAGGCGCATTGGCGACCGAGCCCGTGGTAGCCGTAAGTGTTATCGCGCTGGGCCTCGGCAACTACATGTCGTTCATCGCCAACACGTTCGCTTCACTACCGTTCGGGACGGTGAATGCCGCTAATGAAGTGTCGATTGCGTTGATGGCAGCGTGGTACGGAGTTCTTTTCGCCCTGCTCCACCGTCGAGCGTTGAGCGCGATTGAGGCATCTGACGGCCGTTTTCCGCAGCACTGGAATCGGTGGAACAACTGTCACCGGCATCGCGCTGAACCCGAGAAAAAGTCGATACACATACACAGTGACCGCTGTCTGGCTGATCGCGGCCGCTTCACCGATTGGCTTCGTCCTGACGGATTCGTCACCCCGCGACCTCAAGTTCAGGTTCTTTGAGACGAACCGGGGCGACATGATCCTGGTCGAAACACCGTCGGGAACGAGGCTGCTTATTGATGGCGGAGACGATTCCGACCTGGCTGTGCAGAACCTGGAGTCGGTCTTACCGCCGCTCGACCGGCGCATCGACGTCGTGCTGTCAACCTACCCCGACGCCGATCACATGGGCGGGTTGCAGCGGATCGTCGAGGGGTTCGATGTCGGTACCATAGTCGATTCCGGCGTGCCCCACGATTCGGCAATCTACGAAACTGGACGCAGTTGATTTCCGGTGACGAGAGGGTGATCACGGCATAACCGGGAATCGTTGTCACGCTGGATGACGATGTCGCGATGACCGTGCTTCAGACGAACTGCGTACTTGTCGAATGCTCGAACTTCAACGACAAAGGCACAGTGGTCCGGCTCGACTTCCGCGGTGTGTCGTTCCTGTTCACCGGCGATATGACAACGAGAGCCGAAACCGACCTGCTGCAGACCAACCAGCGGGTCCGATCGACAGTGCTGAAGGTCGGGCACCACGGCAGCAGAACTTCGACCGGTCCTGCCTTCCTCGACGCCGTCGACACGGCCCTGGCAATCGTCACGACCGGCATCAAAAACCAGTTCGGTCACCCCCATGACGAAGTGATGCAGCGGCTGTACGAACGCCTGCCTGAGGAATCCGTGTACGTAATCCGCGACCGCGGGACGGTGACGGTCAGCACGGACGGCGAACGGGTGTGGGTGGTGGCGGAGCGATAGCATGTCCCCTCTCCCTACGAGGGAGAGGGTTAGGTGTGGGTGAATGTTTACGCACGCTCAGACTTATGACTTGCACGCTCCGACCTACCCTTTAACTCCCTCCCGGGCAGGGAGGGAGGCCACGGTCGCTCGAGCCCCCTAGCTCCACGCCACGGTTACCGGGTCGGGAATGCCGTCCCACCGGCTCGGGCCCTGCGCCCGCAGCACTGCAATTCGCTTTACAACCTCGGGATTGCCAAGCCCGTGCAGGGCCTTGCCAGTAAGCACTTTTACAGCGTTTTCGCCCCAGCGTCGGGCACCCTCACGCCCGCTAACTTCCGATGTCCCGGCCACATGCGGACTGATCGTCAGGTTGTCGATTTTGAGGAGCGGGCTTTCTGCGTCCAGCGGCTCGACCTCCGTCACGTCGATTCCGGCGGCAATTATCTCGCCGGTCTCAAGCGCCTCCTGCAGTCCCGCCTCGTCAACCAGCGGACCCCGGGCGCAGTTGATGAATATCGCAGACGACTTCATCTTTCTGAACGCGTCGATGTTGAAAATATGGTTGGTCTCGACAGTTGCTGGCGAGTGAACGGTGATGAAGTCCGATTCTGCAAGCAGCGTGTCGAAATCGACCAGTTGAACGCCGAAAAGGTCGGCCGTTGTCTGCGGTACGTACGGATCGTGCGCAATGATTTTTTCCGGACCGAACCCGCGCACCCGGATCGCAAACGCCTTGCCGATACTGCCCAGTCCAAAAATACCGACCGTGGTGCCGGCTATCCGGCGCAGTTGCCCCCGCAGCTTTTCAACTTCCTGGGGCCGGTCCGACCACGCACCGCTCTTCAACGCCGCAGTTTGCTCGGGGATCTTTCGGGTGATCGAAAGCAGCATCGCCATTGCGTGATCGGCGACTTCGCTGGTGTTGATTCCCGGGGTGTTGGTAACGCAGATTCCAAGCTCGGTCGCGGCGTCAAGATCGACTGAATCGACGCCGACGCCCGAGCGGCCGACCATCTTCAGATTTGGCAGCGCCTCCAGCACCCTCCGGGTAGTGTGCGGAACGGTGCCAACCAGCAGCACATCGGCACCCTGCGCAGCCGTTATTACCTCGTTTTCAGTGGCGCACTTCACGTACTCCACCTCGAGTCCGGCATCTCGGATCACGTTCAGCGTGATCTCACTGGGCGGACGGTTGTTCATGGTGATGACGACTTTGAAGGACATTCGGCGGCTCCAGTTGTGGCATTGCGGTTAGCTGATGCCAACTGCCCGAGAAAATGAAATAACGGGCCGAAGCTTACTCCCAAATGGTTGACTACCGCGGACCGATTGATCTGCCTCGCCCACCCAGGAGAAAGACCCAAAAGGCATTGCCCATCGCTCCTCACGGGCACACAATGCTGCGATCAATCCAAATCCCTAACAAGGACCCGCAAGCGTGACCTCGCAGTACGAACCACTCGTCGAACCCGGCCGACTGATGATCAACATCCCTGTGCCCATGCGCGACGGGGTGAATCTCTCG
>Ga0208113_1000214_pt1 | contig 29264 bp, 27 predicted proteins | sample Knorr_S7_td_NADW_FD_185598 | JGI IMG/M metagenome (GOLD analysis project Ga0208113, IMG submission 185598) | Marine microbial communities from Southern Atlantic Ocean transect - Knorr_S7_td_NADW_ad_2505m_LV_A (SPAdes) (version 2) | ecosystem: Environmental > Aquatic > Marine > Oceanic | place...
CCCCTCTTTGAGCCACTGGCACGCTCAGACCTGGTGATATCGATTGGAATTGCCGAAGGCCAAAGGTTGAGCCACACTCAATCGCGTCTAAGTCGTCAGGGCTCTGGGGTTGAGCGCTAGAACCGGCAACAGCCGAAAACACCTGATTTACGGGACGGACACCTAAATGATCCATTTCCCCAACTGAGAGTTGACGTGGTACGAATGCAGTAACCACAAATTCAGATGCACCTCCGATCGGACCACCGTCTTTGCGGCCCACCGCAACACAGGCGATACCGCTATTTGGCTCTTAGACCATCTGCAAACCGTAATCGTTTACCAATGCCGCCGCTGTCTGGTAATCCATAAAACGCTCCTAGCCTTAGACCAGTTCTCAGTGATTCGAAACATAACCGTTTTTAGATCGGCATTATACCAATATACTAAGTTGTTCGGTCCGGTAGCCGTAACTACCACGCATCTGTCACTTCGGGTCCGAGTTCGGTCGTGCAGCCTGATTTCCTGGTTCTCTTGTAGTCACAATCATTAGCCGTTGAGATTTTTTAATCTTCACGTGGGAGCAGTGAACCGAAGTTGGCTCGTCCATCGAGACTTGTCGGCCCCCCGACAACGGTGGGGGACATCACTCTCTTGAAAACATCCCTTGGTCGCTGGCAAAAATCGGTGTTGCCCACCCGATCCTAATGAGACAGGCTATGCACCTATTTGTGCTGCAGCACGGGTGTATGCCGCGCTAATATTCTGCCGGGAAACCCCCAGCGGCGCCCCTCAGACCTGTAACCTGTTCGATTGCGGGGAAAATCGGACTGACGGGACAGCTACTTCACCGCCACCTGGATGATGAAGTCTGGGTCGTACAAATCGTAGTCCGCCTTGAAGTCACCGTAGCGGTCCACTATTTGGAACCCGGTCTCGCATAGCAGGCCAGTAAGGTGGTCTTGTCTGATGGGGCAGACGGTTAGGTGGTGGACGGAGCCGTCGGAGTAGGAATACATGAGCCGTACCGTTTCTTCGCTCACTGACTCCGGATGGACGTCGACCGTCTCACCCAAGTAATAGGCTTGGTGTTTGCTGGAGAAGCCTTTGTCCAGCATGGTGTCGTAGTTGCGGTGGTCGACAATTGCCACGCCGCCGTCTTTCAAAAGTCCGTAGATCTCGCCGAGGGCCTTGCGCCGCTCGCTGTCGTCGAACAGATGCGTGAAGGCGTTACCGAGACAGACGATGGCGTCGAACCTCTCACCGGGAAAAACTTCTGACAGTGAAGTCCATTGGGCCTCCACCAGCCGGGTGCTATTCAGTCCAAACCGCGCAGCATTCTCTCTGGCCTTGTTCACCATGTTGGCCGAGCCGTCTGAGCCCGTGACTTCGAAGCCGTTCAGTTTCAGATTGACCGTGTGGTAGCCGGTTCCACACGCGATGTCTAGGACAGTCAGGACACCGTTATTGTTCAGTATCCTTTCGAAGAACCCACCTTCGGCTGCGCGTCGTTTCTCCCAATCGATCAACTCGTCCCAGCGGTCCACGAACTCGGTGGTGTACTCACTGATGAACAATTCGGAATTGTGTTCTGGTGGCATCGTCACTTGGGTCTAGGCTTGGGGTTTCCGGGCCACGAAAAAGGCCCAGCCAATCTTTCCGGCCGTGGCGGATTCGACCCAGAACTTCAGGGCGTCAACGGTGCCGTCAATGGTCTCTGCGTCCACCAGTTTCAGCAGCTTTTCCCGGTTCTCGACCACCTGCCCACGGACCCAATCGTACGAACGGGCCACGTGTTCCGACCAGTCCTCCGTCTGGAGTATCTCTAGCTCTAATCCTTCTAGGGCCCGATGATAGTCAGGCAAGTCCCACATATCCGGAGATTTTACCCGGTCGTAGATGCGGTTTCTGTCCGCCTGGGGGGTATCGGCCCGCACCAAAATGTCGGTGAATGCCAGCGTGCCTCCCGGCAGCAGGACCCGCCGGCACTCAGAAAGCACTTTCGCTTTATCAGCGGCGTGTAGGAACGCCTCCTGACTCCAGACGACATGGAACGAATCGTCGGCGTAGATTAGGTCGTGAAAATCCCCGTATTCGTAATCGATCTGGTTCTCCAGACCTGCTTCAAGGGTGCGGTCCCAGGCCAACTCCAGTTCGGTCTCACTGATGTTGATGGCCGTGATCTGGCAGCCGTATTCGGACGCCAGGTAGCGGGCCGTGGAGCCGTAGCCGCAGCCTAGGTCCAGCACTCTGGTTTCAGGCGTCAGATGCACGGCCTGGGCCATAATCTCGTTGGTGTGCTCCATGGCCTCGGGGTGGGGGCACTCCTCCGAACACGGCACGCCAAGGTGCACGTTGTCGCCCCAGATGGTGCGGTAGATCTGGTCGGCCGGGCCGTCGTAGTAGGTTTTGGTGCTGGAAACGATCGCTTCGGTGTTTTTGTTCGTCATAGGTTGTTATTCGTCTATCCTGCGGGCTGGAGCTTGGTGAACGGCCGGCAGGGCGCCCTCATCCTAACCTTCTCCTCCTTCCGGGGAAGGACGGGAGACGGGACGTTTGTTCCGCCTAGGAACATCCTAGTGGAAAAGCTGGCCACCGTTAACGTTATAGGCCTGGCCGGTGATGAACGACGCGTCGTCACCCGCCAGAAACGCCACCATGTTGGCCACGTCCTGGGACTCGGCGATGCGGCCCAGGGGAGTGTTCTGCGCGGAGTTCTCGACGATCTGACCGCGGAACTCTTCCTGAGTGATGCCCCGTTCCTGTGCCTGGTCGCGTTCCCAGTAGCTCATCCGGTCGGTGTTTATCGGGCCGGGGCAGACGGCGTTCACGGTGATGTTATAGGGCGCCAGGTCCATAGCCGTAGCCTGGGTCAGGCCCACCACGGCGAACTTAGAGGCCGAGTAGGCTGCCCCGTTGGCGCTAGCCTGCTTGCCGGCGTTGGAGGCGATGTTGATGATGCGCCCGCCTCTGCCCGCGTCGATCATGTGGGGCGCCACCAGCTTAGTGGTGAGAAAGACGGCGGTGGTGTTGATGGCCAGGAAGTGGTCCCAGACCTCCTTCTCCAGTTGGGTCACCGGCACCTTGTCCTTACCGATGATGGCTCGGGCGTTGTTGACCAGGATGTCGATACGCCCGAAATGGTCGATGGTCTGTTCCACCATATGTTCGATCTCTCGCGGGTCGGACAGGTCGCAGTAGATAGGCAAGGCATGCCGACCCAGGGCCTGTACCTCTTCGGATACGGTATCGATGCCGCCCCACTCGTTCCTGACCTCCGCTGGCGGCAGGTCCGACGCCTCCCGGTGGACGTCGCTTAGGGCAACGTCAGCGCCCCGTCCGGCCAGCTTCATGACCGTGGCCCGGCCCACGCCGCGCATGCCTCCCGCGCCGGTAATCAAGACTACTTTCCCATCTAGTTCGGGCATGACTGTCTCCATCCTTGGTCTGAATGGTCTGGAAGTGCCGCCAGTGTAATCCACGGTCATGGTCAATACAACGCCATCCCAGAATTTCTTGACAGCCACGATGGGTGCCAATATAGTCCAGCCAATTCGAAATAGCGGTCCGGCGGAGGTTGTCATGAGCACTTCGATTATCCGTGGCGGTTATGTCATCTGCGAGGCGGGAGTGGACGCCGGGTCCAGCCGGGTGATCTCCGATGGGGCCGTGTTCCAGCGGGACGGTATCATCAAAGCCGTGGGCGCCTACGACGACATCAAAGCGGCCCACCAAGCCGACGAGGAACTGGGCGGACCGGGCTACCTGGTCATGCCGGGTCTCGTGAACGCCCACCACCACGGCCGAGGCGTTAGCACCTTCCAGATGGGGTGCATCGACGACTGTCTGGAGACCTGGATCCTATCGGGTTGGGGCCGCCGTCCCTACGACCACTACCTGATGACCCTCTACACGGCCATCCAGATGATCGAGTCGGGCACGACCACCACGATGTACAACCACGCCCAGACGCCGGCGACCGGTCTGGCTGATGATGTGTCCGAGGTGCTGCGAGGGTTCGCCGCCGCCGGTATGCGCACCGCGTTCTCGGTCTACTTCCGAGAACGTAACCGGGTGGTCTACCAAGACGACGATCAGTTCATTTCGGGTCTGCCGGGAGATTTGGCAGGTTCCCTGCGGCAGTTCCTGGCGGCGGTGGACCTATCCGAGGAAGAGTATTTCTCGGTGTTCGAAGGCCTGCACCAGGAGTATTCAAAAAAGCCCGATTCCAGAGTAACGGTGTTGCTCAGTCCCAGCAACGTCCAGTGGGTCTCCGACGACTTCCTACTGCGCACCAAGGAAGAGGCGGCCCGGACCGGCGCCGCTATCCACATCCACCTGGTGGAGAGCCTTTATCAAAAAGAATACGGCCTGCGGACCTGGGGCCACACCCCCGTCGAGCACCTGAACACCCTCGGGTTCCTGGGGCCCGAGGTCTCCTGCGCCCACTCGGTGTGGCTGACCGACCAAGACATCGACATCATGGCCGGAACCGGAACGACAGCCTGTCACAACCCCAGCTCCAATCTGCGCCTGAAGAACGGCATCGCCCCGGTGAACGCCATGCTGGAGAAGGGTATGAACGTTGCTCTGGGAACCGACAGCACATCGATCAACGACGACGACGATATGGTCCAAGAGATGCGGTTGGCCGCCAAATTGCACCGGCAGCCCAAGATGGACATGCCAGCGCTTAACTCCCACCAGGCCCTGCGTCTAGCCACGGCAAACGCCGCCCGGCCAACCTCACTCCAAGACAAGATTGGGACTATAGAACCGGGCCGTTTCGCGGACCTAGTGCTGCTGGACCTGAACGCCATGACCGAGCCCTACTCGGACGCGGGCATCGATGTGGTGGACATGCTGCTCTACCGGGGCAAGGCGTCGCACGTCGACACGGTGATGATTCAGGGCGAAGTGGTGGTCCGGAACGGTACATTCATCAAGATGGACAAGGCCGAGGTGCTGCGGGAGATCAAGGATCAGTTCGCCCGGCCGGTGGAGGGACAGGCCCTGGGGGCCAAGAAACTGGCCCAGGGACTGACCCCCTTCGTCCAGGAGTTCTACAAGGACTGGGGCAAGGGGGAGAACACGCCCCACTACGGCTACAACAGCCGGGTTTAGGGCCGTAAGTCCTGAAATATCACAGGCTGTCTTGAGACCATTTTTCGATCTCAATGAACGCGTTCGCCATTTTTCGGCGAGTGGCTTCCGCTGACTCCGGAGTCCAGTCAAGGAATCCTTTGCCGGATTTGGCGCCCAATTCACCTTTATCCACCTTCTCTTGGATAAGCTTCATCACATCCATCGATGAATCGATGTCCGGTAGGACGCGTTGGACACCGGCCAATATCAAATCCCACCCGATTCCAACCTCCACGCGCTCAAAGATCCCGGCTGCTACCCATTTCCGGGGGTGGCCCGTTTTCAGCACCGTGTCGATATCCTCGGGGCTGGCGATACCTCGCCGGGCCATCGATAGGGCTTCCCTCATCAATGCCACTTCAAGGCGGATGGCGATGAATCCTGGGACCTCTTTTGGGACCTTCACCGGTTTTTCCGACTTTAGTCAGGACCTGAAAAACGATTCCCACCGTCTCATCGGAGGTCTGTTCGGTGCAGACGACCTCCACCAGCGGAGACAGATAGGACGGCCCCGTATAAAGGGCAAACAGTACCCGGTCTGGGCGCCGGGTCACCTCGGCAAAACGGCTGGGAATGATCGTTGAAGTGCTGCTTGCCAAGATCGTCCGATCCGGACAGAACGCGTCCAGGTCTCTGAAGATCTGCTGTTCAGGTCAAGGTTCTCGTAAACCACGTCGGAGTCCCGTGACGCTTCTTCCAAGGACGTGGTGGTGGAAATTTTCGTCAGGGCTGCCTGGGCGCGGGCCGGCTCTTCCATCTCCAGCGCCACTAATCTATCCAAGTCGGCCTCGATGAAATCCATACCCCTCTGCAGACTCAATTCTGTATTGGAATTAAGATGCACCTGGTAACCCGCCAAGCCCAAAGTGAGGGCGATTCCGTGACCCATATTCCCGGCGCCGATAACCGCAATGGTTTTTACATCATTGAATTCCATGTCTACTCCCAATTCTTGGCTGACTTGGCATTCTACTCAGAAATCTCGGGCACCACGACCAGACTGGTGAGCGCCGGATGCGCCTTGCCCATGTGTTAGTATTGGGGCGGTTGCCAGGCGTGGAGGTAAACACGTCCGGCTTCGCTAAAAAGAAAATAAGCTGGCAGGAGTGAACAAATCATGGCCACGGTAGGAAGCGGCAAATACACTTACGAATACGTCCCTAACTGGGCCAAGATGCCCGCGGGCCAGGAGATGGGCACGGCCAGCGCAGTGGCAACCGACTCCCAGAGCCGGGTCTACATCTTCCAGCGCAAGGACCCACCGGTGTTGGTCTTCGACCGGGACGGCAACTTCCTGAGATCATGGGGCGCGGGCATGTTCGACGACCCCCACGGCATCTTCATCAAGGACGACATCGCCTACCTCACCGACCGGGAAGGCTCAATCGCAATGAAGGCCACCCTGGACGGCAAGCCATTGCTGTCCATCGGGACCAAGGGCGAGTACTCGGACACTGGCTGCGAGGTCGCGGGCGAAGTTTGCCCCCGCTCGGCCGGCCCATTCAACTACGTCACCGAGATGGCCCCCGCGCCCAACGGCGACCTCTATATCTCCGACGGCTACCGGAACGCCAGGGTCCACCGCTTCTCGGCGGCCGGCGACCTGATCTCATCCTGGGGCGAACCGGGGAAGGGCGGCCCCAACCAGTTTCATCTGCCCCACAGCCTGGTCGTGGGCGACAATGGCAATGTCTACCTCTGCGACCGGGAGAACAGCCGTGTCCAGGTGTTCTCTCCGGACGGCGAATACATCACCATGTGGACCGACATGCAGCGTCCTCTGGACATATCCATCGACAGCGAGGGGATCTTCTACACCAGCGAGCGCCCCACCGAGACTGGACCCGCCCAGATGAGCGTGTTGGACGGCGACGGCAAGGTGCTGGAACGCTTCCCGTGTATCTCCGCCCACGGCTCGTGGGTGGACGCCCACGGCGACCTGTACCTGTCCCTGGGCGCCGAGAAGAGCGTCGACAAGTACGTCCGGGTCGGGTAAAAGGTCGCGAAGAGGGACTCATGGCCGACGGAATGAAGGAACAGCCGAAACGCAGTTTGTCCGGCCTGGACGTGAAGCCGGTCTATACGCCGGACGATCTGGCCGGTACCGACTTCGCCCGCGACCTAGGCCAGCCCGGCGAGTTCCCTTTCACCCGCGGGCCCTACCCCAACATGTACCTGGGCCGGCTGTGGACCAGGCGTCAAATCGCCGGCTTCGGTACTGCGCAGGCCACCAACGAACGCTACCGGTTCCTGTTGGACCACGGCCAGAACGGCATCAGCACCGACTTTGACCACCCCACGTTGACCGGCTACGACTCGGATCACGAGTTGGCCGAGGGCGAAGTCGGCCGCTTGGGCGTCGCCATCGACTCAGTACGGGACATGGACGACCTGTTCCTGGATATACCCCTCGACAAGGTCAGCGTATCTCTGACGATCAACCATCCGGCCATTGTGCTGCTGGGCATGTTCCTGTCCGTATCCGAGCAGCGGGGCGTCGATTGGAGCAAGCTCCGAGGCACAGTCCAGAACGATTCATTGAAAGAATTCCACGGGCAGAAGACCTTTGCCCTGGGACCCGGCCCGTCCTTGAAGCTGACCACGGACATCGTGGAGTTCTGCACCAAGCACGTGCCGAACTGGTACACCATCTCCATCTCCGGCTATCACATTCGGGAGTGCGGTTCCGACGCAGTTCAGGAGCTGGCTTTCACCATCGCCCAGGGCATGGCCTACGTTGAGTCGGCCTTGGAGCGGGGCCTGCCGGTAGATAGTTTCGCGCCTCGCCTATCGTTCTTCTTCGGCTGCCACAACGATGTCTTCGAAGAGGTTGCCAAGTATCGGGCGGCCCGGCGTATGTGGGCCCGAATCATGAAGGACCGCTACAAGGCTTCAAAACCAGAGTCCATGCGGCTACGGTTCCACACCCAGACATTGGGTTCGACGCTGATGCGCCAAGACCCGCAGAACAACATCGCCCGTGGCACATTGCAAGCCCTCGCGGCCGTCTTGGGAGGGACCCAGTCGCTGCACGTCAGCGGCTATGACGAAGCCTTCGACATACCTTCGGAAGAAGCCATGCGCATGTCCCTGGCCACCCAACTGATCCTGTCCCACGAGTCGGGGGTGACCAACACCGTGGACCCACTGGCCGGGTCTTATTTCGTGGAAAGCTTGACCAACGAAATCGAAGAGGCCGCCTGGGGGTATATATCCAAGATCGAGGAGATGGGCTCTGGCGAGTATCCGATAAAATCTGGCATGCTAAGCGCCATCGACACCGGCTATATCGAACGGGAGATCGCCCGGTCGGCCTACGAATACCAACTCCGAATCGAAAGCGGCGAGCAGGTGGTGGTGGGCCTGAACCAGTACCAGTCCGAGGGGGCCCAGAAATTGGAGCTGTTCCAGTTCGACCCCGAAGAAGAAGAATGGCAGAAGGGACGGCTGGCCGAGACCCGCGGCGGGCGCAGCCCCGCAGATGTGAAGTCCGCGCTGTCCTCCCTGAAACAAGCGGCCGTCGACGACAAGAACCTAATGCCGACGGTCCTAGAAGCGGTCGGAGCGCTGGCCACCGAGGGCGAGATGCTAGACACCATGCGCGACGTTTACGGCGAGTACGTGGACCCGGGGGTGTTTTAGGCTGTGGCATCTCCTCCCACGAATATCAAAGTACTCCTGGCCAAGTTGGGCTTGGACGGGCATGATCGAGGGATAAAGGTCATTGCCAGGGCCATGCGCGACGCCGGCATGGAAGTCGTCTACATGGGCATGCGGGTCACTCCCGACCAAGTTGCCCAGACCGCTCTGCAAGAAGACGTCGATGTGGTGGGCATCAGTATCCTGTCCGGCGCCCACATGCGGTTGATTCCCCGTCTGACCAAAGCCCTCCAAGAACGGGAGATTCTCGACGATGTCCTAGTCATGGTGGGCGGCACCATCCCCGAAGACGACGTTGAGCCGCTACAGAAGATGGGAGTGCAAGGCGTGTTCCCCGTGGGCAGTTTCACCACTTTAATGACCGAATTCATCACCGCGAACGTCAGCCGGGGCCGGTCGGCGCCTCAGGTCTAGCCGTCACTCCCAGCCAGATGACTTCATCCATGGAATGGCCTCCCCGATACTCCGAGAACTTCACCCCCAATCTGGACCAGGAATACTGGTCACCGGAATTGGAGACCATGCCGCCGGCCGAGCGGGACAAGCACATCCTGGCCAAGTTGAAGCGCCAGGTCCGTTACGCCTTCGAGAATTCGGGCTTCTACCAAGAGTTTTACAAGGACGCCCCGGTCGATCCAGCCAATCTGGCCAGCCTCGAAGAATTCGCCCAACTGCCCATCCTCACGAAAGAAGACATCCGCCGAGAACAGGAAGAGCACCCTCCCTACGGCCGTTTCCTCTGCGTGCCGCCTGAAGACATCTTCCGGGTCCATGGCACATCGGGGACCACAGGCCGGCCCACGGTCTTCGGCATCGGCAAGGAAGACTGGGACCGTATCGGGGAAGCCCACGCGCGAATCCTCTGGGGCGCCGGGCTGCGTCCTGAAGACACTGTTATGGTCGCCGCCGTCTTTAGCCTGTATGTGGGAAGTTGGGGGGCTTTGGTCGGGGCCGAACGCTTGGGGGCGACCTGCTTCCCCTTCGGCAGTGGCGCTCCGGGCCAGACCGAACGGGCGGTGGAATGGTCAACCATGGTGAAGCCCTCCGTGCTCTACGGCACCCCGTCCTACGCCCTGTATCTGGCGGAGACCGCCCGGCAGATGGGCTTCGACCCCAAAGAAGATTTCTGCTTCCGGTTCATGTTTTTCTCCGGAGAGCCGGGAGCCAGCGTCCCCGCCACCCGCCGCTTGATCGAGGAGACCTTCGGCTGCTACATCGTCGACCAAGGCACCATGGCCGAGATGACTCCCTGGATGAGCGCTTCTGGCTGCCGTCACCTGGACGGCGGGATGCACCTCTGGCAGGACATCGTCTACACCGAGATGGTCGATCCCCAGTCCAAGTTGGGCCTGCCTCTGGGCGAGGAAGGGGTGCCGGTCTACTCCCACACCGAGCGCACCTCCCAGCCCATGATCAGATACTGGTCCGGAGACATCGCGCGCTGGGACATGGTGGACTGCCCCTGTGGACGCACCTACCCCACGCTGGTCACCGGCATCTACGGCCGAGTGGATGACATGATCATCGTTCGGGGCCAGAACGTGTTTCCGTCACGAATCGAGGATGTGCTCCGCGGCATGGACGAGTTCGGCGGCGAGTTCCGGCTGGTTCTTGAGCGGGAGACCGGGCAGATGGACCGTCTGACGGTACAGGCCGAAGTGTTGAACGAAGCATTCGCCTCTCGGGAGTTCGACCCGTCGGCGTTGGAGCCCGTGCGGGAGCGGTTCACCGGGGCACTGCGCCGGGCGATCGGGGTCAGCGTGGCAGTGGAACTGAAGCCTGCGGGCGAGTTCGAGCGCACCCAATTCAAGGCCCGCCGTATAATTGACCTGCGCACACATTGAACCGTCTTCAAAGCCAAAGAGACAGGGGGTATACAATGACTTCCAGGAGGCCCACCTATGGTGGGTTGAATCACTCCTTGGGTGAGACAATTGACCTCATCAAGGACACCGTGCGGCAGTTCTCGTCCCAGGAGATCGCACCACGGGCCGCGGAGATCGACCAGACCGACGCGTTCCCAAGAGACCTGTGGCCCAGACTGGGCGACCTTGGACTCCTGGGTATCACTGTCTCTGAAGAATACGGCGGCGCCGGACTTGGCTACTTGGCCCACGCCGTCACCATGGAAGAGATTTCCCGAGGCTCCCCAAGCGTCGGCCTCAGCTACGGCGCCCACTCGAATCTCTGCGTCAACCAGATATTCCGGAACGGCACCGATGACCAGAAACGGCGCTACCTGCCCAAGCTGATCGACGGACAGCACGTTGGGGCGCTGGCCATGAGCGAGTCCGATGCGGGGTCCGATGTGGTTAGCATGACCCTGCGCGCCGAGAAGCAGGGCGACCGCTACGTCTTAAACGGCAGCAAGATGTGGATCACCAACGGCCCCGAAGCCGACACCCTAGTGGTCTACGGCAAGACCGACCCCGAAGCGGGCTCCCACGGCATCACCGCATTTTTGATCGAAAAGAGTTTCGCCGGGTTCCAAGCATCGCCCAAGCTGGACAAGATAGGAATGCGCGGCTCCAGCACCTCAGAGCTGGTATTTCAGGACTGCGAGGTGCCCGAGGAGAACGTCCTTGGCGAAGTCGATCATGGCGTCAGGGTGCTGATGAGCGGACTAGATTTCGAGCGCCTGGTGCTGGCCGGCGGCCCATTGGGCATCATGCAGTCTTGTCTGGACGTGGTTCTGCCCTACGTCCACCAACGGGAGCAGTTCGGACAGCCCATCGGCGAATTTCAACTGATCCAGGCCAAATTGGCCGATATGTATACATCGCTTTCAGCCTGTCAGTCCTATGTGTATGCCGTGGCGCGGGCAGCCGACCGGGGCGAGAGCAACCGCAAAGACGCCGCCGGCTGTCTCTTGTTCGCTGGTGAACAAGCAACTCAGGCAGCGCTCCAAGCCGTGCAGACCCTGGGCGGCAACGGCTACATCAACGATTTCCCCACCGGCCGGCTACTGCGGGACGCCAAGCTTTACGAGATCGGCGCCGGCACTAGCGAGATACGCCGCATGCTCATCGGACGTGACCTCTTCCGCGAGTCCGAGTAGCTTTAGCCGCGCCGCCGACGCCGGGTATGGCATCAAAGCATGCGTATCCATCCGATCGGGGCGGTTATTCGTAGGTATCGATAACAACTGCCCGCGATCCAACACTCCTTGGGTGACCGTTTTTGAATTCGATGCCCCGAATACGGCGCGCCGGCGTTTTCTGGCCGGTGGTCTCGGTCTTGTTGCTATTGGTGGCTGCCTGCTCGTCCGGTGAAAACGGGACTTCCACCGCCACTGCTCCTGGCACATCCGAAGCCGCGTCTCCAACGGAGATCGTCGTTGACGCATCGGGGGTTATGAACGGAGAGTTGGACCTTAGCTACCTGCCGGACGACCCCACCGAATTGATGATGGCATCGTTGGAGGAACCGCTGGATCGGGTGGCCCGGAAGATGGCGTACTCCGGGAATCAAACTTACATCCCGGTCCTTTTGGAATACCTCCGGTTCCAGGCCGAAGAAGAAGGCGTCATCAACATGACTTCCTTCCTGTCCCGCCTCAAAGACAACGTTCCGCCCGAAGAGTTGATGCTGTTCAATCAGGAGCAGACCGAATGGAAATGGTGGATAGAGTGGCTAGGCAACAATCCTCAGGTCCAACCGCCCGATGGGTACGTCGGTTGGAAGGGCCAACTCTATTCGATACTCGACCCCGGTCTAGGGGCATTTCTGCACGACGGAGTTAAGACCGATAGCAGGATCGAAGAGGTGGTCTGGGGCGGTGTGGCCAAGGACGGCATCCCAGACTTGATCGACCCTCCGGTGGTCTCCGCCGGCCAAGCGGATTATCTTCTACACGGCGACCGGGTGTTTGGAGTGTCCATCAACGGACAGCACCGGGCTTATCCCCTCAAGATCATGAACCGCCACGAGATGGCCAATGACGTCATAGCGGGAGTGCCGTTCGCCCTGGCTTATTGAACCCTCTGCGGGTCTGAGATCGTGTATTCCATAATGATCGACGGCGAAAGGGTGCAGTTTGGCACCTCCGGTTTCCTCTACCGCAGCAATAAACTGATGTTCGACCGTAAGACAGAGACCCTCTGGCACCAATTCCGGGGCGTGCCGACGGTTGGCCGTTGGTGGGCAGCGGTATGGAATTGGAAGTCCTGCCCATGACTCTCACGATCTGGTCCGATTGGGTGGCCGAACACCCCGACACCACCGTCCTGGACTTGGGCACTGGAATCTATCCCGAAGATGCTTACACCCCTGAGTCGCAGAACGATTCGGCATATTTCGGATACCGGTTCCAGAAGGACACCATATTCCCGGTACCGGAACGAAACACCGACCAGGCGCCAAGGAGCAGGTGTTTGGACTAATGTTCGGTGACGAAGCCAGGGCCTATCCGCTGTCTCTGTTCGACAGCCTGTCTGTGATCAACAACACTCTGGTGGGCAGAGAGGTTGTCATCTTCGCCGCCGGCGACGCGACCGGAGTCCGGGCCTACGAGCGCGGCGGCCATGTCTTCACTAGGTTCCCATCGGCCACCAGTCAGGCGGTGACACTCACGGATGAGAACGGCGTGGCCTGGCAGGTTGGCGAAAATACTCTAGTGAGCCTAGATGGCTCGGGCGAGACCCTGAACCAGGTCTCCAGCCGCGATTCCTACTGGTTCGGCTGGTACGCCTTCTACCCCCACACCGGCATCTTCTCGCCTTAGCCCCAGCATCAGGCTGTAATTCCCCTGTCTCGCGCGTGCCGCGCCCCATTTATCCGTTATCTTGTGGCTTATTTAATTGTATTAATTTGAAATTAATCTTAGAATTAATATAATTTTCCAAGCTAAATGCAGGATGTTTGCCCATCGACCGGCCCGGCCGGCCGACCGCGGATGCCTGCTGACCGGGGTCTAAAGAGTCCAACTCGGACCGTGGCCCTGGCCCCCGTGCCGCAAATGTAGCGGCGGAGGAAGGGAGTTCGGGCATGCGGAAACAATTAACGCTATTGCCGGTCACGCTATTGATGATAGCGTTGGCGGCGCTGGCATTCTTCGCCAATCAGAGCACTATTCACGCCGATGACGACCACGGTGACTATCGTTTCACTTCCACCAACCTGAATATTGGTTCGGGGGCCGTCTCCGGGATAATCGACCCTTCCGACATCCTCTTCGATGTGGACTATTTCTCGTTCCAGGCTTTGAGAGGGGTCAAATACACCTTCATACTCGATGAGATTACAGTGGTGGATGCCAACATCTCCATAATCAACTCGATCTCGCGCGGAAACAACAACTCCCCTGAACAGGAAATCACGGTGACCGGCGGCCAGAAGACCGTTACCTGGGTGGCCCGGACCACCGACACCTATTACGTTGAAGTAGCCGGCACCATCAATAATTTCGACGGCTCGTTCTACTTAGGCGATTACACCCTCACCGGATTCGAGGACACACGTTTCGTCGACCGGCATTCCGACGAAAGCACCGGCGCCACCCAGATATCCGCCGGGAACATCTACCAGGGCGCGATCAGTCCCTGGAGCAACCAGCCCAGCCTCATCGACACCGTCGACGGCGGAGACGACGCCGACTTCTTCTCGTTCCAGGCCCAGCGCGGCGTGAAATACACCGTTGAGATCGACCTCGGGACCTCCGAAGGCGTTGAGATCGCGATTCACACTGGTCTGGCGGGGCTGGAAAAGACCAACGACGGGATCGGCAGTACCTTGAGTTGGATCTCTCCCAAGAACAGCACCTACTACGTCGCGGTAAACGGCACGACCCGGGTACGCGACTCCAGCGGAACGTACGCCATCAAATTGAACGCTGAGACCTCGCTCCTCGACCAACACTCGCAAACCGTCGCCGGTGCGACGGTGGTCAGCTTCGGCAACGCCCACCAGGGGTCCATCAGCCCCGCAGACGACTTGGACTATTTCTCCTTCCCAGCCCAGCGCGGCGTCAGATACAACTTGGACGTTACATTGGGCAGTGTCGACGGAGTGGCGCTGACCATCACCAACACCAGCGGCACCAGCCTGGCTTCCAACGGGGGCGTGGGTACGAACCTTGAATGGCTGTCTCCGGCCAACGGGACCTTCTTGGCCGTGATCTCAGCATCGACTCAGGTACCGAATGTCATCGGCACCTACTCTCTAAACCTCAGCAGCGACAACACGCTGCAAGACCACCACGGCGACTTCCCTGGGACCGCCTCGGTGCTCAGCTTCGGCAATGCCCATCCGGGCGCCGTTAGCCCGGAGACCGACCGGGACTATTTCTCCTTCCTGGCCGAACGGGGCGTCAACTACTCAGTTGCTTTAGAACTGATCACCGCCAACGGCGCAGTCATATCCATCGAGAACTCGTCCGAAGACACACTGAGCAGCACCAACGGGCTGGGCACGGGCCTGGGTTGGACCGCAGCCAGCACCGGACTGTTCTACGTTGTGGTGTCTCACTCGCCACAGGCCACGGTGGGAATCGGGTCCTATGCCCTTACAGTGTCGGCGAACACCAGCCTGGAAGACCGGCATCTAGACACGGCTTCCGCGGGCACTCCACTTAGCTTCGGCACCGTCTATCAGGGGGCCATCAGCCCCCAGTCAGACCTGGACTTCTTCACCTTCCCGGCCCAACGGGGAGTGGAGTATCTGTTGGACCTGACCTACGGATCAGCCACGGCAGTCTCATTGGAGGTCAACGGCGTGGGTGGCAGCGCCGACACCGGCGCGCGCAATTTCGGCGAGACCAACATCGTAACTTGGACCGCCCCAGACACGGCCACCTATTTCGTCAAGATCTCGGCCTCGGCTAAAGCGGCCGAACCCACCGGAACGTACTCGCTGAAGGTCACGCCGGATACGACGTTGCGTGACCGGCACAGCGACACACCCACCGAAAGTACACGCATCGGCTTTGGCAATGCTATCGCCGGCGCCATCAGTCCTTCCAGCGACTACGACTACTTCCTGTTCTTAGCAGAGAAAGATGTCTCCTACACCGTAGATGTCAGACCTGGCACCGTGGCAGGGGTCCGGTTCTCGTTGGAGAACGCGGCGGCCGGGTTCTCAACGTCCAACTTCGGACTGGAGCAGTCGTTGGAATGGAAGGCTCCGGAAGCGGGCTGGTATACCCTGGCGGTTTCCGCTTCGGGCCGGGTGACCAATCCCACCGGGACCTATCTGATCACCATCAACCGGCAGGGCGACACCCGCCCCGAGACGCCCAAGGTGATCGACCCGGTCACTGACCCCGTAGAAGTTCCGTTGCCCGGAATCACTGGGCCTATCGGCACAGCCTTGATGCTTGAGTCCCGTGTCTCGCCTCTGGGAAGCATCGTGCGGGTACCCGTGACGTTCAACCAAGGAGAAAGCATCACCAGCTTGGGCTTCACCTTGAACTACGATCCCGACTCCCTCCGGGTTCTCAACGTGGAGCGGGGTTCCCGGCTAACCGAGGAATCCTTCACATACGATACCGACACCTTGGGCGAGGTACGGTTCGGATTCGCCTCAACCGAGGGCACAACCCCTGGCGGGACCGCGGCGGTGATCGAGTTCCAGGTCGTTGGGACCGCGGGGGCCGTTAGTCCGATAACCCTGTCAGATGCCCTGGTCAATCACAATAGCAGCGGACCGCTGACGATGCAGTTGGTCGGCGCCGACTTCAAGGTGGGCCCAAGGATGCTAGGCGACACCGATGGAGACAGTCAGATCACCGCACTGGACGCTCTACAGGTACTGCGGATGGCGTCCAATCTGCAGAAGGTAGACCTGGCTCTGGACGTAAACAACGATGGCAAGATAACGATCGATGATGCCCGAATCATTCTGAACATGGCCCGGCCTAGTTAGGGGAGCAGATCATGCGCTGGATATTGGAAGTCGCATATATCGGAATAGCCACCAGTTGGAAGTGGCTGCTGGGGTCGACGGCCGTTGTCGCCGCCCTGGTAGGAATCTTATTCGGAGTGGGCGTGCTCGGAGGCGGTGGAGAAGCGGGGACGACCGATAACACTCCTCTGGCCGCCTCACCCTCACCCACGCCCACCCCGGCCGCCTCACCCACGCCCACCCCGGCCGCGGGTCCATCTCCCACGCAGGTGGTCGCACCGACCGCAACCCCTCAGCCCACCGTAGCTCCGGCGGCCAAGTTCATCTCGGTGCCGATCCTGGCGACGCGGGCAAACAATGTAGGAAGCTTGGAGTTTGTCCTGGTCTATGACCCGGCCAAACTGGAATTGGCCCAGGTGGAACGGGGCCTGTTATCCGGGGACGCGCTAATCGACTCCAGTTCTCCGGGACCAGGACGGCTGTGGGCCGGCATCATCGACATCAACGGGATGGACGGCAGTGGGCCGGTGGCGGTGGTAAAGTTCAAAGTTCGGGACAATGTTGGCGGTACCATGCCTCTATCCCTGGAGAGCATCTCCGCCTACGACGCCAACACCTTGGTGGACATCCTCACGACGACCACGCCAGGCGAATTCACTGGGGCTGGCTTGACGCCCCTCTCTCCCATCGTGACGTTCCAGTAGTCAACGAACCGAACAGGCAACCAAAACCCGGAATCTTAGTGGGGAGGCGCATTGAACGTGCCTCCCCACTGTTTTTGCACTCTTTCCACATGGGTTGTTCTCACCTACAATGTTGCCCTGTATCAACGACTAAGCACGAAACGATGGAGGGGAGATTATGCCTAATCTGACACTTGCGGAAGCTGAAACGATTTTGGCCGGGTCCAAGGCGAAGATGGTGGAGCTGGGCGTCAAGATGAGTATCTCGGTGGTTGACCCGCGTGGAGACCTGATCACCATGTGCAAGATGGACGGAGCTCCTTGGCGGACTCCCGTGGTATCTCGTGGCAAAGCGGTGGCCTCGGCCAGCTTTGAGGTAGCCAGCGGCGCATTAACCGATAACTCTCAGGCCCCGATCTTCCGGGCCTTCATGGCCATGGAAGGCGGCCATTTCATTCCTGGTCAAGGCGCGTTGCCCGTCTTCAGGAACGGCGAGATCATCGGCGCCGTCGGTGGCAGCGGCGGAACAGCCCAAGAGGATGAAGACTGCGCCCGGGCAGGCATCGAGACCGCAGGGTTCTCAGCCACCCGGTAATCACCAACCGAATCCAGTCATGTCGCACGTAGGGGCAGGTTTCTAACCTGCCCTTTTGCTTCGCCACGGCGGTGGTAGAAACCAAGGTCCGGCATGTCGTGCCACGGAGCTTCTTCCCGGTACAAACCCGGTATACGACACGCAGGGCGGGTTAGAAACCCGCACCTACGGGTTGAGCCGAGCATCCCTTGGTGGACGGGGTGCGCTGCCGGATTGTAGACTGAACCGCAGATGATCACGGCCCCAGATAGGCCTTGGCAGCGGATCTCGGAGTTGAATCATGCACGTCGGTACATCAACATTCTTCCAGAACCACGGTAAAACCCGGACGGACCTTGAGGTCTACCAGAACGAACTGCGTCTGGCCGACCTCTGCGAACCCTTGGGTTACGACTCGATCTGGGGCGTGGAACACCACTTCACCGACTACACCATGTGCCCCGATGTCCTCCAGTTCCTTTCCTACATGGCGGGACGGACCGAAAGGATCCAGCTGGGCAGCATGGTGGTGGTACTTCCCTGGCACAACCCGCTGCGGATCGCCGAACAATTCTCCGTCCTCGACCACCTGAGCGGCGGCCGCGCAATCGTCGGTGTAGGCCGGGGCCTGGGCCGGGTAGAATTTGAGGGGTTCGGTCTGGACATGGCCGAGTCCCGGACCAGGTTCGCAGAGAGCGCAAAGATGTTGGTCCAGGCGTTGGAAGAGGGTATCGCCGAGTCCGACGGAGAACTGATCAAGCAGTCCAAAGTCGACATCAGGCCCAAGCCGTACAAGAGTTTCAAAGGCCGGACCTACGCCGCCGCAGTCTCGCCCGAGTCGTCACTGGCGTTGGCGCAATTGGGCTTGGGCATGCTGATAATCCCGCAGAAGCCGTGGAGCGAGGTGGAAAACGAACTTAAGGCCTACCGGGAGATCTTCCAGGAGGTCAACGGCGCGCCCGCGCCTCCGCCCATCGTCGTGGGGTTCACCTTCTGCCACGAGGACGAAGAACGAGCCCGGGAGATGGCCACCGAGTATGTCGGCAACTATTGGGACTCGATCATGGACCACTACGAGTTCCGCAGCGACCACCTCAAAACGACCAAGGGCTACGAGTACTACGGCAAGTTCACCGAGAAGATCGAAAGATACGGCAATCAAGACGTCAAGGACTTCTTCTTAGACCTGCAGGTATGGGGCACTCCCGAGCAGTGCTACGAGAAGATCTTGTCCACCCGTGGCCGCATCGGCAGCGAGTCATACTTGGCGGCCTTCAGCTTCGGCAGCATGCCCTACGATGAGGTTGAAAAGAGCATGAGGCTCTTCGCCAGTGAAGTGCTGCCCCGGCTCAAGAAAGTTCCGGCAGCCGTCTGACCTACTCGCCGGTGTAGCGGATGTCCTCGCTCTTGATTTCGCCCATGGCACGCCAGGAGAACCGCTCGCTGTAGGCGTTTTCGACTCCCTCGAGGGCGTCGGCCGCCAAGCCACCCAAGACCGGGGCGAACTTGAAGGCGTGTCCGCTCCCGCCGGTAGCCACGACCAGCCCATGCCGCTCGGGGTCACGGGCGATCCAAAAGTCCCCGTCCCAGGTGTCGCAGTAGAGACACATCTTCGTCCCATGGAATGGTAGCGACGCTAAAGACGGCAACGACTGGGCCAGAAACTCCCGGCAGTGGGCTTCTTGCTCGGGGCTGATAACCCTTTCGGCGTCGGCGTGGACCCGTGTGCCCCGCCCGTGGTTGGCCATCTTGAATACGCCCTCAGAGTTAGCGGGAAAGCCGTACCAGCCGCTGCGTGGAATGTCCGCGCCCCAAGGTGGGAAGGACGGCGCCCGGTAGGCATCGGGGTCCTGAGGCTTAAAGTAGAAGATGGGCTGACCCACCGGCCACATGCGGTCTGATAACTCCGGAAGCAAGATCGGCGTCCAGACACCTGCCGCCACCACCACCCACTCAGCCCGCAGTTCAGTCCCATCGGAAGAGACCGCCCCAACAACCTTGTTGCCCTTTTGTAGCAGCCCAGAGACAGTGAAGCCGGTCACGATGGAAACACCGGAATTCTGGGCGTCCAGGGCCAAGCTGGCCGTTATCTCACCGGCCTCAGCCCACCCGGCCCTTGGATTGAAATAGCCGTCAATGTAGTGGTCCGAGTTCCAACGGGGATACTTGTTTGCTAGGTCGCCGGGAGCCAGCTTCTCCAGAGGGAAGCCCCGACCGGTCAGGAGGCTGTAGGAGTCTTGCTCGAATGACCCGACGGCCATGGGGACCGAGGACATGAGCAGAAAGCCGTCTTCGTGGTAGAGTTCCCGGCCCCAATTGGTATTCCAGCGATGCCAGCCGTCGATGGCGGCGGCGCCGAGGGAGGAGTATAGCCCGTCGCCGCCGTAGTCCATGCGCACCATGCGGCTGAGGTCGTTAGAGGCCGCCAGAGGATGCGGAACCGGGCCGGGGTCGGCAACGGTGACCCGGTGCCCCCGTTGCTGTAGCTCCCGGGCAGCGGTCAGGCCGAAGACACCGGCCCCAATGACCAACACCGAGTTGTCAGTGGCCACGGTTCCAGCCTACGAGCCCTTTCGCACGGGTGTTATATGATTCAAACACCTGTGTCACGCTGCTGCGGACTTGATGGCCTCCCGCAGTTCTTCGATGCTGATGTCGCCCCCGTGGAGTTCGCCGCCGATCATGTAGGTGGGTGTGCCGGTCACGCCCTTCTCTCTGGCCGCTTCATCTTCCCGAAGAACGGTCTCCCGGTACTCGCCGGACTCGATACGGGGCCCCAGGTCTGTCCAGTCCATGCCAGCAGATTCGGCGATGCCCTTCAGAACATCCAGATCGTTGAGATCGGAATCAGACTCCCAATACGCCGCAGCGGCCAGGTGGTGGAACTCCCCATCTTTGTCCCGCTCCTTGGCGTAGGCAGTTACTTGGTGGGCTCTCAAGGCATTGGGAGACCAATGGGGGCGGCGCATGACCAGACCAACGCCCTTGGCCCGTTCCTGCATCTCCGGATTAAGCTCCGTTTCGGTCTCTCCGTCGAATTGACGGCGTGGCATTCCTTCGGGAGGATGATCCGGCTGCCGTATGAAAGGTCTGCGGTCCACCTGAAAGGACATCTCTTTGGCCAACATGTCGAGCCTGCCCAGGCCGACGTAGCAATAGGGTCAAGTGTAGTCATACCAGACGGTGACGCTGACGGCGGTGGATGTGGTCATGTCATACCTCTTCGGGAGAAATCCAAGTTCGGGCTGGTTAGTCGGCCGCACTGGGCGCGTCGGAGCGGGCGAAGGCCTTGCGCAAGGCAGCGGACGCTTCGTCAACAGCTAGCTGGCTCTTGTCCACCACGGCGTTCATGTTGAAGAAGCCGTGGATCACACCGTCATACCGGGTAGTCGTGGTTTCAACTCCAGCCTCGCTGAGGCGTTTGCCGTAAGCCTCGCCTTCGTCACGGAGCGGGTCAAATTCAGCCGTGATCACCAGGGCGGGCGGCTGCCCGGCCAGGCTCTTGGCCTGGGCCGGAGCGGCGTAGGGGTTGGAGGCGTCCGCACTACCGCTCAGGTAGTGGTCCCAATACCACTCCATGACGACCTTGGTCAGGCCGTAGCCCTCGGCGTTGTCCTGGTATGAGACGGTCGTGAAACTGACATCGGTCACGGGATAGACCAGGAGCTGCAAGGCGATATCGAGGCCGCCCCGGTCCGCCGCCATCAAACACATCGCCGCGGCCAGGTTACCGCCGGCGCTGTCTCCACCCACGGCCAGCCGGGAACCGACTGCATTGATGCTGGCGGCGTTCTCCACCGCCCAGATGGTCGCGGCCCAGCAGTCGTTGGCGGGGCCGGGAAACTTGGTATCAGGCGCCAGACGGTAGTCCACCGATACGACCACACACTTGCCGCCCACGCACAGGTCACGGGCAGTCGCGTCGGCCGAGTCCAGGTCGCCTACAACCCAGCCGCCGCCGTGGTACCAGGCCAGGATGGGGAAGGGGCCATTGCCCTCAGGAGTATAGATGCGTACCGGGACATCGCCATCTGTGCTGGGGATATTTCGATTTTCCACCTTGGCCACTTCCGGGCCGGGAGCGCGCGGGCGGTTCCTGGCGTTGGCCCTGGCTTCGTCAGGGCTGACGGTATTTGCCGGCGGCAAACCCAGGGCAGCCACGCTCTCCATCACTTTTACTATCTGTGGGTCTAATGGCATGTCACACCTCTTTGATTGTTCCGGTCGGTTCGAGCCTTAGGATCATTTAGTAGAAAATTATAGCCGATGGGAAGCGCCTTTGGTCAGCTTTGGGCCACTTCCGTGCCAGGGTCCCAGATCCAGTATTTTGAGATAGCCCCGGCATCGACTCTTAGGTCCATTCCGGTAATCATCTCAGCTTCTTCAGAGGCTAGGAACGCCGCCGCTTTGGCGTAATGGCTGGGGCTGGGCAATCTCCGCAAGGGGACCGTTGCGCTTGGGTTGGGGACCCACCCCGCTGAGCGCTCTCCCAATCGGGGTGGGGGCCAATCAACGCCCCAGCGCTTGGCACGTTCCAGGCCCTCCGTTCTGTCTGTGGCCGTGGGAGTAAGGCTGTTGACCCTGATCCCGTATTCAGATAGTTCCATGGCAACCGAACGGGTGAAGTTCAGCAGTCCTCCTTTTGAGGTGCCGTAGCCGATGTTGCCCGGCTCACCTTGGTGGCCCGCTGTGGAGATGATGTTGATCATGTTGCCCCAGCGGCCCAACTCGATCATCTGTTTGGCGGTGTGCTTGGTGAACAAAAACGCGCCGGTCAACATCACGTCGGTCTGTCGCCGCCATTCATCCAGCGGCATGTTTAGGACCCCTTTTGTGTTGAACAACGTGGCGCCGTTGATCAGGATGTCGATGCCGCCGAACGCTTCCTTGGCCTGGTCCACGGCTGCGGTCACCTGGGTTTCATCGGTCACGTCGCAGGCGATGGCGATGGCGCGCCGTCCGCTGGCGGTCACCGACTTTGCGCACTGTTCGGCATAGTCGGGGTTGATGTCGATGCAGACGAGGTCGGCCCCTTCTTCGGCCAGGCCCTCTGCGATCCCGCCCATAATGTTTGGACTGGTACCGGTCACCAAGGCGATCTTCCCTTCAAGTTTCATCGTATCTATCCCCTGTCGGCCACGAATATCATCTTTTCTTGAGGTTGGCTTGCCACTCTTCGTGGTCCGGTACTTCCTCGCCAACCATGTAGAGGTAATAGTAGCAGCCCATCTCTCCGAGAAACTTGAACTGTTTTCGAAGGTCTTTGACCAGGGAAACGAAGTCTTCATGGGAGCGAAGGTATTTCTGGAACCCGCTAAATTCAGTGTCGAGCTCCAGCAATTTCTGGGCGTTGGCCACCACTGCTTCCAGCTTGCGGCGGTTCCGGATGACCCTGATGTCCTCGGTCAACTGGTCGATCTCCGAAGGCGTAATTCTCGCCACTCTGTCGGTGTTGAAATCGTGGAACGCCTCCCGGGTGCCAAGCCATTTGGACTCGACGATCTTGTAGGACATTCCCGACTGAAAAACCACCTTGCTCATCATCTCTAGGTAGTCTCCTGGGCCTTGGGGGGTGATCCTGTCCTGGGCTTCCATCTCCGGCATGTCGTTTCTCCCTGAGGCGCAGGCTAGTCGATGGTCAAGACGATCTTGCCGAAATTAGCGTTGGTCTCCATATAGCGATGAGCCTCCGCGACCTCTTCCAAAGGAAAAGTCCGGTCGACGATCGGCTTCATGCTCCCTGAGACCAGGTGGGGCAGAACGTGGCGTTTGAACTGGGCAGTCACCGCCAGTTTCTCCTCTAAGGAGCGGCCTCGTAAACCAGTGCCTGTCACCTGCAGGCGTTTGCCCATCAGTCGGCCCAAATCCACCTCGACCCGACTACCTCCCATCAGTCCGACTTCGACCAAGCGACCCAAAACAGCCATCGAGGCGATGTTCTGGTCCCAGTAAGGCCCGCCGATGAAATCTATCAGCACGTCCACGCCCGCGCCGCCGGTGTGTTCTTTGACCACGGCTGCGAAGTCTTGGTCGTGGTAGTTGATGCCGACGTCCATGCCAAGCTTGGCCGCCCCGGCCAACTTCTCAGCGGTCCCAGCGGTGCCGTACACGAACGCTCCGGCGTGGTGGGCCAACTGCACGGCCGCGGTGCCCACTCCGCTTCCCGCCGCATGGATCAGCACCTTCTCGCCCATCTGCAGGTTGCCCCGGTTGAATAGGGCGTCATAGGCCGTGAAGTACACCTCAGGTGTCGCAGCAGCCTGGACGAAGTCCCAGCCATCGGGGATTGGAACGGCCATGCGGTGATGGGTGACCGTGCGGCTGGCATATCCGCCACCGCCCAGTAGCCCAAAAACCCGCTCTCCTTTGGCCATCCCGATCACCCGATCACCCGCTTCGAGGACCACTCCGGCAAACTCCAAGCCAGGGATGTCGTCGGGGCTGCCGGGAGGGGCCGGGTAGCCGCCCTCGCGCTGGAGCATATCGGCCCGGTTCAAGGCGCTGGCTTTTACGTCTACGAGAACATCTTCGGGACCGGGGACCGGGTCGTCGACCTCCATCACCTTAAGGACATCGGGACCACCGGGCTCGGTAATAACGGCTGCGCGCATCTATTCTTTCCTTTTTTTAGTGTTGATCACGAGAGAATCAGATTCTCCCAGGATTTCGAAACAGTTTATCACCGGCCAGAAATTAACGTAGGGGCACAGCAAAGCCGTGCCCCTACGTTGCCATCACAATGCGAATTGAAGTTTAGTCAGATGCCAAGGCCGCGTTGTGATCGTCGATTCGTTGCATCATATCGATAATCATGGGCATAACCGGTCCGTAACGGTCGGCGTCGTCGACGCCGTAGCCCTTGTGGTAGGCGGAGCGGAAGTTTTGGATGGCGCCTCCGGCGCCGGTTACTGAAGCGTTGTTCTCATCCCAGATGCCACCATGGATCAGGTCAGGCATCGAACCGGGGTCGCGGAATACGTTCTTGGGGTCGCCGCCATCCTCCACGATCAGCATCTGCTGTTCGAACTGACGCCGCATGAACACGATGGGCAGGTCGGTGCGGCCCAAGTGCTCCTCGGTCCTGTCCATTATGTCTCCCTGAGAGACCCAAGCGTGGGAGTCTTGGGCTAGAACGAAATCCCAGATAGGCCGGCCGTCTTCGTCGAAGATGGGGATGTCATAGTAGGGCACGGAATCTTGTTCGCCAGCTTCGACCCCATTGGGGGCCGTGTAGCAGCCGTAGGCGATGTGGTAGGTGTTGGTGTCGTCGATGGGCACCCGTATCTGGAACTCCTGACGCACCTGTCCAGGCCCGCCGGTCTGGGTGAAGAACGGGAAGATGACCGTCGAGTGGCGAGATTGCCGGTCTTTGTCGGCGCCCAGGGCCTTGGAGTAGTTTATCCCTTTTTCCATGCCGTATTGGGTCTCATGTGCGTACAGGGACTCGATGCCCCGGCCCATGTCGATCCTGGAATGCAATGTCGACATCTGCCGGTCTTTCGTACGTTCGTCCAGGTGGCCCTTCTTCTCCAAGATATATTGGAAATTGTAGCCGTGGAGAAAGACGCTGTGGGCCGGGTCGCCGGTGTTCTCGTGGCATTGGAGCCAGTTGCACTCAAGATGGGTTATGCCGACCTGGCGGATCGCGTTGGGCATCACGAATAGGTCCCAGGGTGGCAGCAACGGAGTCGGCTGAGGTCCCATGTACGCCCAGACCAGACCGCCCATCTCTTGTACCGGGTACGACCCTATCTTGACCTGGTCCTTGAGCTTATTTGTGGGCGATTCCAGGGGCGTGTCGATACACTGGCCGTCAGGTGCGAACATCCAGCCGTGATAGCAGCATCGGAGGCCGTCCTCGTCGGGGATGCCGTACTTCATCATGGTCATGCGGTGCGGGCACCGTTCGCCGATCAGACCCAGATCGCCTTTCTTGGTGATGAACAAGACTAGGTCCTCTCCAAGGATCCGGATGGGCATCACGTCTTCTTCTTTCAGCTCGGCTAGCGGGCGCACAGGAATCCAATAGCGGCGCATCAGCTCGCCCATCGGCGTCCCGGGACCCACTCTCGTAAGTCTCTCGTTGGCTTCGGCGGTCAGCATGTTGACCCTCCATGATTGTCCTTGGTTGGTTGACTCTCTGGGAAGATTCTTCCAGATCAGCCACATGCCAAACAGTATATCGCAGAATCCCAGACGCAGAGAGCCGGCAGGGGTGTTCCCTGCCGGTTCTTCGGTCTAGCCCTGATCTGAGTCTAGCGCTCTGAGTCTAGCGCCCTGTGAAAGCCGTTTCCTCTCCGTTCACAGAGACGGTATAGGTGTGCCCGGACTCAAAGCCGTCGCCCAAGGGAATCTCGGTTGAGATTGCCGGCAGGTCGTCGGTGCACGGCACGTTTTCTTCCGCAACCTCGAGATGGGTAACGGTGACTTCGATACGTTCGTTGAAACGCCGGTTTATCTGATAGCCGTCAAACCTGGAGCAACTGCTACCGATGGGTAGCCTTGAAACAATGCTCAGGAGATATCCATCTTCTTCCTCGCTTATTCCGACCTGTGCGATTGGCGACACTTTCTCGACCATGGCCAGGCCCCTCTCATCCTGGGCCACGAAGGAGATCGCCAGGTCTCCGTTGATGGTTCTCGAGTAGGCTTCCCCTGCGATGAACCCGCTGCCCAATGGAATCTCGCTTTCGTGATAACTGTAGATGGCCGTGCAGGCGATGAGTTGGTTGGGGTTGGGCATCAGATTCGTCACATCAACCACGAACTCGTTGCCGTCGCGCTCCATCCGAAATTCGTCGAACTGTGCGCATCCACTGGGCAGCCCGGAAGTGATATTCAGGGTGTATTCACCATCAGACGTTGCCGGGGCCGCCACTATTGTGCCGTCGATGGGCGCTGGCACCACGACCGTTGCCGGTTCCTCCGGTGGCGGGTTTCCCTTGGCCGGAGTCTCAGTGGGCGGAGGTTGGGTGGGCACGGGCGCCGTCGCGCTGCCTCCGCAGGCAACTGCCGCCAACAGGGCCACCATGGTCACCAGAAATATGATTTACCAATCTTCGTTTTCATCGCCGTCCTCCGTCCAGTATTTTTGTCTTCTGCTGGTATGACGGAATCCGTCGCGTTTTTGTTCCCCGGGCTCTTTGAAGGCCCGGCCCGACTCTTAAGATATACTACGGTGTCCGTCTCGATCTGATGTGAACCACAAGGCTGACGATAGCCCCGGAGGCGCCACAATGGCCAATGCCAAACAGCCGCTCGCTGATAACTTAGACGCTTTCTGTAACGACACCGATGCCTATCTGGATGGCAAGCCGGGCGGCCCATTGTCGGGCCTGACTTTCGCCGCCAAGGACATCTTTGATGTGGCCGGCCATGTGACCGGAGGGGGCAATCCTGACTGGAAGGCCACCCATCCGCCAGCCGAACGCAACGCCTGGATCGTGGAAACGCTGGTGGATGCCGGGGCGACCATGGTGGGCAAGACCCATACCGACGAACTGACCCGGGGCATCCTGGGCGAGAATGCCCACTACGGCACTCCCATCAACACCAAGGCACCGGACAGAGTGCCCGGTGGCTCGTCCAGCGGGTCCGCGGCCGCGGTTGCCGGAGGGCTGGTGGACTTTGCTCTGGGTTCCGACACCGGGGGTTCGGTGCGCATACCGGCCAGTTTCTCCGGACTCTACGGACTGCGCCCCACCCACGGCCGCATCCCCCTGGAAGGGATCCTGATGCAGGCGCCCAGCTACGACACCATCGGCTGGTTCACCAGGGATGCCAAGACCTACGCCAAGGTCGCCGCGGCCGTGTTTCAGTCTGAGATTCCGGAATTTACACCCAGCCGCCTGGTCATCGCCCAGGACGCCTTCGAAGAGGCAGACCGGGAGGTCTCGGCAGTACTTATGCCACTGGCTGAGAAGATCGGCGCATTGGCCGGGAGTTCAACAACCATGCGTCTGTCGGCCAACGGTCTTACCGAATGGGCGGTCCAGCAGAACGTCCTCCAATCGGAGGAAGCTTGGGACTCGGTGAAGAACTGGGTCGATCAGGTAAATCCAAGGTTCAGCTTCTGGGTCAGCGAGCGCTACAACCTGGCCATCAACTTGACTGAAACCGAATTGAAGGAAGCGGCCGTCCTCCGGGAAAGCGTCCGAGCCAGGATGGACGAGGTGTTCGCCGGCGGCGGATTTGTCTGCCTGCCCACGGCGGTGTCGCCTGCCCCACTGCGTGGCTTACCCGCCTCGGCCAAGAAAGAAGTTCAGGGGCGGTTGAGCCGGCTGAGCTGCATCGCTGGCACCACGGGGCGGCCGCAGTTGAGCATGCCCTTGGGCGAGGTCAACGGCCTGCCTGTGGGGCTCTCCATCATGGGAGACCTCGGGGCGGATGAGGAACTCATCGGGTTCGCCCGGCGAGTGGAAGCCGCTCTGGCAAGCTGAAATTTCCGGGAGCCTACACCTTAACCGGTCCTAGTGGATACTATTGGAAGCTCAGGAGGAAGATATCAATGGCCCATCAGGTGAATGGAGTCGTTGCCGCAGCCGCAGGCGAGCCGGTTAAGTTGGTCCCCATCTTGGTGCCCGATCCCGGTCCCGGCGAGGCGTTGGTCCGGGTTAAGGCCTGCGGGGTCTGCCACACCGACCTCCATTACCGCGAGGGCGCCATCAACGACGACTTCCCCTTTCTGCTGGGACACGAGGCGTCCGGGATTGTGGAATCGGTGGGAGACGGCGTGACCAACGTGGCTCCCGGAGACTTCGTGATCATCGCCTGGCGCGCCCCCTGCGGCGCCTGCCGTTCCTGCCTGCGCGGCGCTCCTTGGTACTGTTTCTCCAGCCGGAATGCCTCCCAGCCCATGACGCTGGCCGACGGCACTCCGCTGTCTCCAGCACTGGGCATCGGCGCATTTGCCGAACTGACCCTAGTGGACGCCGGGCAGGCGGTCAAAGTATCCCCTCAGGCCAGCCCGGAAGCAGCGGGACTCGTGGGCTGCGGCATCATGGCCGGTATCGGCGCCGCCATGCACACGGGCAACGTGGGCCGGGGCGACTCGGTAGCGGTTTTCGGCTGCGGTGGAGTGGGTAATGCGGCCATCGCCGGGGCCCGACTGGCGGGAGCCCACACCATCATCGGAGTGGACCTGGACGACCGGAAGCTCGCCTGGGCAAAGGAGTTCGGCGCCACCCACACCATCAACGCTTCATCCTCTGACCCGGTTGAAGAAATCCGGAAATTAACCGGCGGCAACGGCGTCAACGTGGCCATCGAGGCGGTGGGCAATCCATTGACCTACGAGCAGGCCTTCTACGCCAGGGACCATGCTGGCACTGTGGTGCTGGTGGGCGTGCCCAGTCCTGACATGAAGATCGAACTGCCGTTGATTG
>Ga0208113_1000216_pt1 | contig 29222 bp, 24 predicted proteins | sample Knorr_S7_td_NADW_FD_185598 | JGI IMG/M metagenome (GOLD analysis project Ga0208113, IMG submission 185598) | Marine microbial communities from Southern Atlantic Ocean transect - Knorr_S7_td_NADW_ad_2505m_LV_A (SPAdes) (version 2) | ecosystem: Environmental > Aquatic > Marine > Oceanic | place...
CAGTGCACCGACTACCTTCATGGGCTATGTATACATGCTCGTGACCTGGTTAAGTCACACCAGCTTTATTACTTTTATTGCCTTTGTTTTAACGATATTCCCATTAAGCTTAGTGTTTCCATACCCTCGGCATATCCGAGGGATGGCAGCTATTATCGCCACCCTTGGGGCGTCATTGTTAACGCTTGATGCCTATGTGTATTTCAACTTGGGTTATCACTTAAATACATCTGCCCTACCCGAAATTGTTTCTTTATTGTGGCATCGCTTAACAAGCTCACCTGCATTAACAACGATTTTAGCGGGCGGTATTGTACTGCTAATTTTAGCGTTCCAATTATTAGTCAGTAATTACACGTGGCACCACCTAGCGCGCTTAAAGCAATATAAGTTCCCGCGTTATGCAACTAGCACTATTTTAGTGTGTTTTGCACTTAGCCACAGTATTCATATTTGGGCTGATGCTAATTTAAAATTTGATATCACAAAACAAGATAACGTTCTGCCTTTGTCATACCCTACAACGGCAAAAAGCTTATTAGCTAAAAACGATTTGCTTGATATCGAAAGTTATAAAGAAGCACACGATGTCAGACTTGACCCACATAATATTGATTACTTAGCACCCACTCCACTTGCTGAATGTAAAGCAGAGTCGAGTGCCACGATTGATATTTTAGTGTTTGAAAACAATGCAGCTCTTGAGCAATTTGTTGCTACTGAACCTGCGCTACGTAAAACTGATTTGTTCTTACAACCGGTTGAAGCCGAAGACACCTTATTTAGCATAGTGTATGGCCTACCAGCATTTTACAAAGCACCTATTTTAGATAAGCAGCAACTGCCTGTTTGGCTTGCAGATAATCGTTCAATTCAAATTAATGGCTTTGAACAATTTGAATTTATAAATAACGACGACGCAAATCCTGCTGTACGTCTTGTACGCGCAGACGCAACAACAAAAGCGCGCGGATCTGCTAATGCCGTGTTTGCCTTTAGCCTCGCTAAACAAAGCAACGGTATTGTTACAGCCTCGCGTTTATACAGCTCAGATAAAAAAGTTGTGCAAACCGAAGGCCTTATTCAGCCAAGCGATATTATCGCCACCAGCGTTGGCCATTATTTAGGCTGTAAGACCCTAGCTAAACAAAGCATGTTAGGCAGTAACTTATACAAGCGCCATGACGACACAGGTGTTAATTACTCGCAAAATGTGTTCATCGCATTCAAGAAAGACAGAATTACCCTGATTGATTCAGATGGTAACTTTAAAAACATTTCAGCAGCACAAGGCTTTGCCATTGAACAAGGGCTCGATATTCCGTTCTTAGTGCAAAGCATTAAAAAGCTGAAGCGATATACGCCCTAGCTCTTATTGATAAATCATTATTTCGAGCTAGCTTTAGATATTAGACACCTTATTTGATTAGGAGACACGGACGTCATGAAAGCCATAATCATTTATCTAATATCACTTACACTACTTTCTTTTACCAACACATCACTTGCTGCCACTACAGAATACTATAAATGTGTCACAGACAGAGGCACGGTATTTAGTGAGTTCCCCTGTGGTAGCCGTGCTACCAAACATAAAATTCAAGTAACCGACCCTGACTTACAAGCACCGCAAAACTTTGTGAAAGAGCTCAACGAGCTTGAGCGCCAGCAAATTATAAGAAACCTCGAAGCTGAAATACGCAGCTATAAGTATCGTTTAGATATTTTAAGCCGCGAACGCGATAGAGCCCAATATCAACAAGAACAGCGCTTAAATCGAATTTTATCTGACAAAGAAGCTAAGCAAATTAGTAAAGACATCAACAAGCAACTTAAAGCGATTAATAAGCAATACGGGCGCGACGTGAAAAGCGTTAATAAAAAACTCGCAAATCTTGAGAAAAAACTCGCTCGCTATAATTAAATGCACTTTACTATTGGGTTTGAAGAATAAATAACATATTCTTAACACCAATAGAGTTATTGCTCTATGTCGTTATGATTGGCAGAAGGAGTTTATATGCAGCCACAACACATTGCAGAGTTAATTTTATCTGGGTTTCGCAATCACTATAAACTCTTTCAAGCGATTACCGCCAAAGCCCCCTCAGCGTTTGCACAGCGTGATTGGCAAAAGATTAATGAGATAAGTAAGCTAAGAATTAGCCATTACGATGATCGGGTTAACGAAACAATTGCCAAGCTCAAATCGCTCAACGAACAGCAAATTATTACCTTAGATCAAACCTGCTGGCTCGAAACCAAACAGCTCTATCAGCAATTTTTGCGTTTTCACCCTCAAGCAGAACTTGCCGAAACCTTTTACAACTCTGTTTTTTGTCGTTTATTCCACCGTCGCTATTTTCACAATGACTTTATCTTTGTCAAAGCCACACTTGCAGATGCGCCTGCACTGCCTATGGAGGCAGAATACCGCAGTTATCACCCCGTTGTTGATGGCTTAAGACCGACCATACGCAAAATTATTAATCAGTTTGATTTTAAAGCGCCCTTTGTTGATTTAGAACGCGATATTCGTTTACTCGTTAAGGCGTTTTATAAACAAGCCCCCGATACACATCATCAAGCATGGCAAATGCGCTTTGATATACTGCAAGCGCCGTTTTACCGTAACAAAGCCGCTTACATTGTTGGTCGTGTGGTGTCAGAAAGTGGTGTACAGCCATTTATTATTGCGGTGTTACACCATGAAGACAAAGGGCTATACCTTGATGCCCTACTTACCAAATCATCGCAAATGCGGGTTATCTTTGGTTTTGCGCGTGCTTACTTCATGGTTGAAACCCATGCGCCATCTGCGTTAGTGCGCTTTTTAAATCAACTTATGCCAAATAAAACACTGGCTGAGCTATACAACGCAATAGGCTTTCATAAACAGGGTAAGACCGAGTTTTACCGAGAGTTTTTAAGTCATTTAGATCATTCAAACGATCAGCTCGTAATTGCCCCTGGTACACCGGGGATGGTGATGATGGTATTTACCCTGCCTTCGTTTGGCTATGTATTTAAAGTGATTAAAGACACCTTTGGTGAAAGCAAACCCTTTGGCCGTGATACCGTATTAAAACGCTACCAATTAGTAAAAAGCCATGACCGTGTTGGCCGCATGGCCGATACCATAGAGTATTCGAACGTCGTATTTCCACTGGCTCGATTTGATAGTAAATTGCTTGCAGAGTTACATAAAACGATTGGCTCTTCGATGATTATTGAAGGCGAATGGCTAATCATTAAGCATTTGTATATTGAAAGACGCATGACACCGTTAAATCTGTATCTTGAAAATGCCAGTGAGCAACAAGCGTTTGAGGCAATAGAAGAATACGGCCAAGCCTTAAAAGAAATGATCGCTGTTAATATTTTCCCAGGCGACATGCTGTTAAAAAACTTTGGGGTAAGTAAACATAATCGCGTTATCTTTTATGACTATGATGAAGTTCAGTACCTAACTGACATGAATTTTCGGGCCTTACCAAAAGCCAAGTCGTACGCTGATTACTTAACCAATGAGCAAAGCTACTCTGTGGCACCACAAGATGTGTTTCCAGAGCAATTATGTACCTTTGTGACAGCAAACCCGGTGTATAAACAATATTTATTGAGTACACACCCAGAGCTTGAAGATCCAGCTTATTGGCGACAAGCACAATACAATTATAAGCAAGGTGTAGTTAGCCACATTTATCCATACCCTGCTGCACAACGATTTATCCATTATTGGTAAACACCAAGGACACACAATGAATATAAGTAAAATAGATTTAAACTTACTTGTTTACCTAGATACTTTACTAAGGGAATGTAATGTCACTAAAGCTGCTAACCAGCTAAGCATTACCCAACCTGCAATGAGTAATGGCCTAAAAAGACTCCGTAATTTATTTAACGACCCTATTTTAGTGCGTACCAGTGAAGGTATGGTACCAACGGAGCGTGCAAAAGAGCTTCAGCCGGTGATCCGCGGCATTTTAATGACCCTTGAAGAAACACTTGCCCCAAATCGCGAGTTTGAAGCATCCCAAAGTAAACGTGTTTTTCGTATCATGGCCAGTGACTATGCAGCAAGTACCCTTGCCCCACGCTTATTAAGTAAATTACACGAAGAAGCCCCCGATACCACACTCGATATTTTGACCCCCAGTGATGTCACCTTCCACGACGTAGAAAACGGTAAAGTGGATATGGCTATCAACCGCTTCGAAAACTTACCGCAGTCGTTTCACTACAAACAGATTTGGAAAGACAGCTTTTGTTGCCTAGTAAAAGCAGATAACCCAATCATCAAAGAATTTAGTCTAGATAGCTATTTAAAAGCGCGCCATATTTGGGTAAGTAAAACCGGGTTTGGTGTAGGTGTGGGTATGGACCCTAAAGATGTGCAAAAACTAGGTTGGGTCGATGAGGCACTCGCTCACTTTGGCAAACACCGTAATATTGCCACGTTTACTCGTAATTACCACGTAGCCATTCACTTAGCGAAAGAGCAAAACTTAGTGGCAACGCTGCCTTCAAAAGCGGCAAATATTTATTTAGACGATCCAGGCCTGAAAATTCTTGAGCCGCCTTTCCCTATTCCGCCATTTGAGCTAGATATGATTTGGAGCCCGCTATTACACCGTGATGCAAGCCATATTTGGTTACGTCAAAAGGTTGCCGAAGTAGCCGAAGAGCTTAAGTAAGATTTTACCAACCAGATTGTAATTATTGCTGATAGGCCAAGCGTTAACTTAGCTTATCAGCATCCCCCTCCGGTTAAAAACCCATAACCTAATGAAATATAATAACTTTATATTTAAGTAATGAACTGGAATATGCTTTGCAAGTAACTTATTGCATTGTTTTTAATATTCAAAAAGAGGTCATTATGAATACTCATCAAGGACACGACGTTCATCATATTGCAGATATCATTCAAGTTATGAATAGCGGTATCGATTTTTATGAAAAAGCTCAGGAAAAAGTAACCGACCCAAGCATTATTGCCTTATTTCAACGCATGATAGATGCCCGCAAAGTCAGTATCGAGCGCTTACAGCCCTATGCTATTAATGAAACAGGCCACAGAGAAAATGGCTCTGATTTTGCTGTAGAAGCGCGTAAAGCCTATACATCGCTAATTACCAAACTCGGTGCCGACAAAAACGCCACCTATGTTAGCGAACTTGAAGAAGTTGAAGATAAAACACTAGCAGAAATCAAACATGCGCTAAAAAAACCACAACCCCATGATTGTGAAGCCGCGCTATCAAAAACCCTGCTGACAATTCAAAGTTGTCATGCTGAAATGAGTAAAATGAAAAAGCATTAAATTGTGAGAGTGCAAAGCCCAGATAAACTGGGCTTTTATCTGTTTAGATATTTTGTCTATTATTTTTCTAAATTTAACCTCTTGGTTGTAACTTGATTTGACAGACAACTAAGAGCTAATTCACCATCCAACCAAAGTTCGGCTAAGGTCCAATAGCTGACATAAGACATAACTCGTTATTGCCCCTAAATGAGTTAGGGTAATAACTCTATAGTTCTGTATTGAGCGTTCAGATACAGTGTTATTCATCTAATGCTATTGGCTCTACTCCATAAATCTGGTATTCCACTAACTTTTTATATCATCACCAGTAAAATAACTGTGTAAATACACAGCTTCACTGTTGTGCTCGCATATAAAAGAAAGTGAGCGATGAGCGTATTTTCTTTTTCTGAACACCTTTAATGTCAATAAAAATATTATAATTGGCATTGCATTGCGTTATTTGTTAAAAATAGATTTATTAATACATGCGTGTAACATCGGCAGAAAGATTCGCGATGTGCGAACTATAAAATTGTTATGAAAATCAAATCATTAGCGTGGAAGGCTTATGAGTGAAGATCAAGAAGAAAAACCGCATTCAGTTGAGGGAAGATCCTTTGACGAACCATTGATTGTACCTGGACATATTGATACCGAACCTGAACGGTATATTGCGGAGAAACCCTTCGATTTAACTAGGTTTGAATACTCCATTCTTCGCAAGTCTTACACGGCAGAGTTTTGGTTTACGCTGGTAGCTGGGGCAACAGGGGGGGTAGTCATATCGGTTATCGGAAAAGCGATTGCAGCATTGATTGCTAAGCAGAGCCCGTCTCTTGAATTCTGGGAAATTATTGCTGTCCTCCTTGGAGTAATTTCATCTTTAATGTTAAAGATGAAATTCAAGTCCTACGACGATATAGAAAAAGAAAAGCTTATGAGTGTAATAGATAGTCATTTTGAGCAAAATAAACCACGCCACCTTCACCTGACAAAAGGGAGAAAAAGATGAAAGCAGATGATCTCCCTACCAGTTATAGAGCACCAAAAAAACTTACAATTGGGACTAATACTCTCGAAAGCGTAAATATACTTTTATCTTTTAATGGATTTGTACCTGTCCTTATTGGAGATGGAAAAAATCCTCGAGTTTGGATAAATATTCCAACCAATAAAGATGGCACGGAATGGTATCCATTGGTTAAAGATAATTTTTCAACCAATGAAAAAGTTATTGTCATCGAATCTGAAAGTTCAGTTAAAATTACCACACCAGACGGTATTGTTATCGAGTGCAGTAAGCTATCTGATGGTACGATTAATGTCGAAAGGTTAAATCTCAAGCCGTTCGGCCTTAAAGTAGTATCAGATCAAAAACAACTAACAGTAATGAATCAAGTCCTTACTGGTAATGGATTTAATAATGTTGGAACCATGATAGGTATCGGCAATGCATAACAAAGTGCTGCTAGGGACAAACCTACGCTTCGGTTTGCCCCAGAGCACGGCGTTATATTTTACGGAGAGTCTGAGTCAATAAAATGTTTGGAGCAGTAATTAAATACCTATATAGCCAAACTAGACAAGAGTTACATTCCGCTTTAACTGTTCTTGTTTTTGCCGCTGCTTATGGAGTTGGATTCTTATTCCTATGGCTAATATTCCCACTTTTTGGTTGGCAATTTAATGTTAACTTTGAACTAAGCGGTTATTTTATAGGTTGTATAGGGTCTGGAGAATTAGCTCGTGGAATTGCTAAGTTAACATTGCCTATCAAACACTCAAAAGGTTCACATGTAACGAATGCTATTGCAGGAGCAGCTACAGTCGGCTTATTTTGGCTTTGTGTCACTTTGAAGTGGAATCATGAATTATGGACAGTACCAATTGCTTTCATTGTCGGTGGATTTTTCTATATATCTTTAGAGTTTGCCCAACGGTTTGATAATTGGTGTAATAGTAAAATATAACAAGCCAATCATGGTAAGGACGCAAAAAGCATGGCTGCGCTCGTACCTCGCTTAGTATAGCCATGCGTTTTGCGCCCATATAGGAGCGTTGGTATCCAATGAAGTTTCCGACAATCAATGGGATCTATCCAAGAAGAAATGGTGATGTTCCTGAGCTGCTAAATGTCAGCTATGACTTATGGACTCTTCGTTTAACATTGAGCTTTGGACCCAATCAGCTAACGTATCTAGATTTTGAAAATATAGAAGGGTTTCGAGTCTTAGATGAGGGTCAGTTACTTGAATATTGGGGTGATGGTACGGAGAAACATTGGGTATTCGAAGTCTTAGAAAATGGTTGGCTTTCTGCTGAATCTAGTAGAGAAACTGCACCATTAATCGAAGAAGATGGTAACCTTAAAGAATATTTAGTTGCAGGTATAAATGACTGTGTAAGTGTATTGGCTTATTCATCGCCTAGTTTATCTGATATGTCATAAACACCTAACAAGGCAATTAAAGATCGCCGGCAAAAACCAGTTTATCCAACAGTTTTCTTCTCCCCCATACACACCTGTCAGGTTTGAACAATTCCTTTTAAGCAAACCTGACGGATACACTTAAGATTTATTGCCCCGTTAAACGCTTAGCAAATGAAATTGCGTAGGCTGTTGAGCGTAATTTAAGTACTTTATCATCACTTGGTATAAAGCCTTTAGACAACAGGTTTGGGTCATAATTAGTAAGATCGCAGCCTGACTCACCTGTTGATTCTATGGTGAGCTTTCCTAATTCAATTGTTCTGCGATCCGCAAGCCATTGTACTGAAGGGTCAGTTAATGCATCACCCGGCTCAGCTAACTCTGCTTGAAAACGATAATGAACCTTCCCTTTTGCTAAATCTTCTTCAAGTCGCTTAGCTAGAAATGACTTAGGGAAGGTTTTCATTTGCTCTTCAGTTAGCACCAGTTCTGGCTCTTCTGGCACCATGGTCCATCTAAAGGCATGCTTAGCGCCCTTTTCATTAACCATGTAAAAGGTATGCACACCAAAATAACGCGAAGACACATACGATGCTGGCGGGTTATGGCTTTGTAACCAATTAAATTGCCCTAAGGTACTCGGGTTTTGCTCTCTGTATGCTTTTACTCTTGCAAAATCGATTTGCCCTGTTTTCTCGTCAGGTAATAAGGTACTTAGCAAACCAAAAAACGCTTCTGGGCTGTTGCCTGCGAACACTGGCGTACTTAGCCCTGCAATATTATGTACATCACCATTTTCTAGCACAAACTGCACCCCCATTCCTCGTGGGGCACGAGATGTTTCATCAGCGTGAGGGTTACCACCGCCCATAGAAAAACGAATATTTGCTTTTGATGGCGCATTAAATAAAGGGCTAATTGAATACTGCTTTGCAGCTTGATTAGGTATAAATGTGCCGACAGCGCACACCCCTTTGGCGTGACCTTTTCTGTAGCCTGGTTGTTTTCCTGACAGCTTTTCAAATAAATTAATAAAATCTTGCCCGTTTACTGATTGCTCAGCAAAACTTGCTGTCGGTAAAACAAGACACATTGCACAAACTAAAGACGTAACTTTTTTCATTTATCCATCCTTTAAACTTAGTTCCAACAAAAATGACCAGATAAACTTCAAAATGATTTCATCAAAGTTACTAAAAATTTTTACCAACAAAAACGCTACAAACATTTAATAAACTTAGAATATTTATTTAACTACCGTTTTTTTAAAAGCTGCTAACTTTAAATTTAGGATCCTAAAAACTGCTGCGGCGCCCAGCATTTTAAAAATAATCCGTGTTTTTAACACAACTATGACTAGTCCACTTAATCGTAAATTTTGTGGCTTGGTCAAAAACAACAAGGACCTAATTATGGTGAAACAACATAAAAAAACCACTGCAAACGCTGATGTAGATATGACTCCTATGCTTGATATTGTGTTTATCTTGCTGATATTTTTTATCGTCACAACCTCGTTTGTTAAAGAGCGCGCTATTGAAGTGAATCGCCCTTTAGCAAAACCAAGTCTTGAAAACCCTAAAAAACAAGCGCAATTTACTATCACTGAAAACGACAGTATTTATTTTGCAAACCGGCTTATCACACCAGAGCAGATAATCGCTAACCTTGCCTTATTTGCCGCACAATTTGAAATGACCGATGTGCAAGTAACAGCAAGTGAGCAAAGCAGCCACAAAACCTTAGTCACCTTGCTTGATAAAATAAAACAATATCAAGATGTGCCAATTTCTATAAGCACCTCTTTATAACTTATCTCAAAGGGTCATTTGACCCTTTTTTAATATTAAAAATAAAAAACCGTCACATCTTTGTAAAAAAGCCTCTCTATGATTGTCTGCAACAAATCTGGTCTAGTCCAGATAAATTTAAAAATAAGAGGCTCAACAGATGATTAAACGACGTACACTCAGCACAGCTGTTTTTTTGTGCAGCTACCCATTTTTATCAGCGCATAGCGCTTTTGCCACTGATGCAAAAATTCAAGGCTCTATCACAGATCATAGTAATCGCTTGCCAGGTGCTTTGGTTAAAGTCGTTGGCACAAATCAATCTACGGTGACTGATTATGACGGTAAGTTTGAGCTTGCTAAATTAGATGCAGGTCACTACCAACTTGAAGTTTCGTATATGGGTTATAGCAGCCAGATTGTTGATGTTGAGATAAGCAACAATGAGGTTAAATTACTGTCTCCTATTGTGATGGATAATTCAGCTAATACCATTGAAGAAGTCGTTGCTGTTGGTCAAATTCAACGTGGTGAAATGGCTGCGGCCAATAGCCAAAAGAATGCTAAAAATATTAAAAATGTTATTTCGGCTGATGGCATTGGTAAGTTGCCAGACCGTAACGCAGCTGAAGCAGTTCAACGCATCCCTGGTGTTTCAATAGAGCGCGATCAAGGCGAAGGCCGATTTGTTGCTGTTCGCGGCTTACCTGCTCAGTGGAGCTCTGCAACTATCAATGGCAACCGATTACCAACTGCAGAAGAAGAAACCACCAGCCGCGCCACTGCGTTTGACTTTTTCCCGAGTGAGCTTATTGAATTTGTAGAGGTATCAAAAGCATTAACGCCAGAAATGGAGGGAGATGCTATTGGTGGTAACGTTAACTTTATAACCAAAAAAGCACCTGATGATTTTGTATTTAATGCCAATTTAGCACTCGGTCAAAATGAACTAGCTGATGGCAATAACTACTCTGCCAACTTACTTTATGGCGATCGCATCTTAGATGACAAATTAGGTTTTTTAATTAACGCAACAGCTTGGCAACGGGACTGGGCAACAGATAACTTTGAACCACGTCGAGGAAATGATGGTTTAGGAATTTATCGTTTAGAGCTAAGAGATTACACCGGAACTCGTGAAACTTACGGTTTAAATGGTTCTGTTGAATACCAGCTTGAACAAGGCAATATTAGTGCGAGTGCCATGTACGGCACACTAATCGACGATGAAACGCACTATAAGCATCGTATGCGTTTTGATAAAGACAGAGCAGAACTACAACATATAAGAAATGAGCTCATAACAGAAATGACTGGCTTTGAGTTTGCTGGTGAGCATTTCTTTGGTTACGACAAAACATTAAATTGGTCTTTATCTAGCTATGAAAACGAATTTAGGTATGGCAACACGCCTAACAGCGAAGATAACAGTTATTTTGTAGTTCGATTTGACCAAAAAAATGTCGGTTACGAAGGCCTTGAAGACAGAGATACAGGCAAAAACTACGCTTATAACACGATTGATGGTGGCTCAGATCCATGGGACCAAATCAGTACTCACCTACCAAGTGGCTTTTCGTTTGATCCAAGCCAAATGGGCTTATCGTGGGTCGAACTATATAAAATTAAGGTGAATGAAAAAGATAAAATTGTTGCCGCTTTAGACTTTGAGTGGCAGCTCAATAGCGACCTTATTGTTAAAGTAGGTGCAAAATATCGCGATAAAGAACGCGTTGCTAGGTTCAGCGATGAATTTTATGCATGGGATACTGAAAACTATGGCGCAGCCCCTACTCTGAGTGATTTTACATTAGCGGACCAACCGGGCCGAAGTGACTATTTAAGCGAGCTTTCTTACGATTATCAAAGTCAGTTTTCGCAAGTTGCTAGTACTGATGATTTAGCAAATTTTTGGAATAAAAATAAAGACAAGTTTGTGCTTGATAAGAGTGAATCTGCTTTAATCGAAAATGGTGGAGCACTTGGCAGAAACTTTGATGTTAATGAACAACATGCATCTTTATATGGTATGGCAACATATACCATTAACGCTAATTGGGAAATGCTAACAGGTCTTCGTTTAACTCAAACAGACACCGAAGTTGACGGTTATATTTACCTTGCAGATGAAGATAAAGTCGAAAGCGTTAAAGCAAACAATGACTACTTGTCTGTGTTACCTGCATTGCATTTAACCTACCACCCTAACAGCCAAACCAATTATCGACTTGCATTAACTCGCTCTTTTGCTCGTCCTGACTTTGGCTCATTAACGCCAGGGGCGACTTACTTAGAAGCAGACAACGAATTAACTTCTGGTAACCCAAATTTAGAGCCGACTTATTCAAATAATGTCGACTTAATGGCTGAATACTTCTTTGACCGCTTAGGGTTAGTTTCTCTGGGGGTATTTTATAAAGATATTACCGATCCTATTTTTCAAAGTAGCTCTATAGGAGAGTTCGGCAATAACACTGGGGTTAATATTATTCGCCCTGAAAATGGCGATAGCGCATGGCTTGCAGGCCTCGAGGTGGCGTTTAATCGTGATTTAGGTTTTATTACACCTGAACTAGATAACTTTGGCATCATGGCTAATGCAACATTCATGGATTCAGAAATGACGATTCCAGATCGCGCAGACAAAGTCTCAATTCCTCGCCAAGCAGATAGTCTCTACAACTTTACGGTGTATTACGATAACACACATTTTGCAGCTCGATTAGCCGTTAACTTCAAAGGTGAATACATTGAAGAGCATGGCAGCAGCAAACAATTTGACAGCTATTATGGCGACAATACAAGCGTTGATTTTACGACGTCATATCAGCTTAATGAAAACGCATTAGTCTACCTCGAACTGAATAACTTAACCAACGAGCCTCTTAAATACTACCTAGGCGATGAAAGCCGTCCTCTACAAGTAGAGTACTACGGTGTACGCGGCATGGTTGGCATTAATTATCAGTTCTAATCAGTCTTTGAGTTGTATGCGGGGCCATTGCCCCGCAAAGGATACCTAATGTTTTCACACCCTAATTGGCTTAAACGTGCGCAAGGAACCGGTTTTGTGTTATTTGCAGCCAGTGCTGCATTTCTCACTTACTTTTCTATGTACGCATTTCGTAAGCCATTCACTGCAAATAGTTACACTGAATTCGACGATCCGAGTTGGCAGGTAAGCTTTAAAATTGCTCTTATTTTGGCGCAAGTTTTTGGCTATTTATGCGCCAAATTTATTGGCATAAAAGTTATTTCAGAAATGCAGCATCAGCAACGAGGTTTAACAATTATTGGCCTTATTGCCGCTGCAGAAATATCGCTGGTTTTATTTGCTATCACTCCGATTGGGTTAAACGTTATTTGGCTATTTTTTAATGGCCTCTCACTAGGCATGATTTGGGGACTTGTTTTTAGTTTTCTTGAAGGAAGAAAAACCAGTGAAATTCTAGGCGCTATTTTGAGTGTTACTTTTATATTGGCGTCAGGGCTTGTTCGCAGTGTAGGTAAATGGCTTATTGATACACTAAATGTACCTGAGCTATGGATGCCTGCAGCAACAGGTGCGCTATTTTTCCCGCTACTATTGTTTAGTGTTAAATGCTTAACCCTTATTCCAGAACCAACAATAGAAGACGAACAAGCAAGACAAAAACGCTTACCTATGGATGGCAAAGCTCGTTGGCAATTTTTTAAACAGTATTGGTTTGGTATTAGCTGCCTCATTTTAAGCTTCATGCTGTTTACAGGTTTTCGTGATTTCCGTGACAATTTTGCAGCTGAAATTTGGCAAGCTCTTGGCCATGGTGAAGAACCAGCCATTTTCGCCTACGCGGGGATCAGAATGTCATTTATTGTCCTTATCGCTTTAGGTGCGATGGTTTTGGTAAAAAACAACAAAACCGCATTTTATGTCAATCACGGCTTTATTTTATTCGGTGCCGCTTTGTTATTGTCGAGTACCTTTGCTTTTGAAGCTAACTTGATATCCGCAAAAGCGTGGATGGTATTACTTGGTTCAGGTCTCTATATCAGTTACATCCCGTATAACTGTTTTCTATTTGACCGAATGATTTCAGCCGTTGGCTCCGTCGCTAATGCTGGTTTTTTAATTTATCTTGCTGATTCTGCAGGCTACCTTGGCTCTGTCAGTATTTTACTGTACAGAACATTTGCGATGCCTGAGCTCAGTTGGCTTAACTTCTTTATTAACGCTTGTTACTTAGTTGGCATTGTAGCCGCCGCTTTAGTTGCATGTTCACTGTGTTATTTCACAGTACGTTTGTCCCCTATTCGAACTCATCACTCAAAACAGGTTGTGACCTGTAACAATTAAAAGAGAATCTTATGAAAAACATAGAAGCTATCATTTTAGATTGGGCTGGAACTGTCGTAGATTATGGCTCAGTTGCCCCCACCACCATTTTTGTTGAAGCATTTAAACAAGCTTATGAGTTTGAGATTTCACTTGCAGAAGCGCGTATTCCAATGGGTATGGGAAAATGGGATCACATTGCCACACTTGGAAAATTGGAGTCAGTTGCTTCACGCTGGCACTCTCAGTTTGGCCGAGCAATGTCAGAAGCAGATATTGATCACATCTATCAAACTTTTATGCCATTGCAAAAAGCAAAAGTAGCAGACAGAGCAATGCCTATTCCTGGTGCGCTTGACGTGATCAATCGCTTAAAACAGCAAAACATCAAAGTAGGCAGTTGTTCGGGATACCCTCGCCAAGTTATGGAAGTGTTAGTCAGTGCCGCTGCAGACTATGGTTATCAACCGGATCATTGGGTAGCAAGTGACGACATTAAAGCCGGTTCTCGCCCTGGCCCTTGGATGGCGCTTGAAAATGTAAATGCTTTAGGCATTAAAAAAGTCGCTAACTGTATCAAAATTGATGATTCTGCCCCCGGCATCGAAGAAGGTTTGAATGCCGGAATGTGGACAATTGGCCTCGCATTAAGCGGTAATGCTGTCGGCTTAACAGAACAAGAGTGGCAAGCTTGTAGTGCTGAACAAAAGCAGCAACTGACACGTCAAGCTTACCAAAGCTTGTACTCTGCAGGTGCGCATTTCGTGGTTGACTCGCTGGCTGATATTGAAACTGTTTTGATGGAGATTGATGCCAAGCTAAGCCGAGGGGAGCGCCCATAATGCAGTTTCAACCTTTTTGGTTTGATAACGCAATGCAAGAGGAAGCCAATGCGCTTCCTCTTTCATTACCTACAAAGCACCATTGCGATGTATGTATCATAGGTGGTGGCTTTACTGGTCTTTGGACCGCTATCAAACTCAAGCAGCAACAAGCTAATTTAAAAGTTACCATCATTGAAAAAGGCTTTTGCGGGCAAGGTGCATCAGGGAGAAATGGCGGTGCAATGTTAACTTGGTCAACTAAGTTGCCCAGTTTAAGTAAGTTAGTTGGTCTCGAAAAGGCACTGTTTTTAGTCAAAGAGTCTGAGTCAGCGGTTCATCAAATTGCAGAGTTTGTTCGTCAGCATGGCATCGACTGTGATTGTCGAATTGATGGCTGTTATTACACCGCCTCAAATGAAGCACAAAAGCACTTGTTAGACCCCGCAATAAAAATGCTTGAGGATAACAATCTTAATGCGTGGCAACACTGTGATACTCAAGCTCTTATCAATACAGGCTCTGCCGCCAATATTAGCGGCCATTATTCACCTCATGGTGGTAGTATTCAGCCAGCAAAATTAGTTCGTGGTTTAAAACAGGTCGCTGAAAGTTTAGGCGTTACAATTATTGAACAGTGCCAGTACACAGCACATAGTGGACAGTCCCCTCTAAATGTTGAAACAAACCAAGGTAATATTTGTGCTAATCATCTAGTATTTGCCGTTAATGCGTGGCTCCCTACACTAAAACCGCAGTTTCAACGCAATATCGTGCTGGTTTCAAGTGATATGGCAATTACTAAACCGATGCCTGAAACCCTTGCGAATTTAAGTCTCAATCATGGCGCTGCAATAATAGACTCCCGTATTTTTGTAAACTATTACCGCACCACTACTGATGGTCGATTAATGCTAGGCAAAGGCGGAAATTATTTTAGCTTCGCAAACAAAATGAATGATAAATTTGAGCAACCGAGTCGCTATCAAACGCTATTAAATAACTCTTTATCACGCTTTTTCCCTAAACATAATTTTGAAATTGATCGAACTTGGACAGGCCCTTCTGACCGTAGTGTCACTGGCTTCCCGTTTTTTGGACATTTGAATAATCAAGCAAACGTTATCTACGCTGGGGGTTATTCTGGTAATGGCGTCGTACAGTCTTTTTTAGGGGCAAATATTCTGTGTGCTTTAATCTTAAAAAATGCACCTGTTTGGCAACACTGTGGCCTTGTAAATCAAACATTAGACAACTTTGTGGTTGAACCATTTCGAACGGTCGGCGCTTACCTAATTCGTAATGCAATTCGTCGTAAAGAACGAGCAGAAGACAACAACACCCATGTAAATCAAATAGATACGTATCTTGCCAGCTTCATAGGCAGCGCAGGAAAAGTTGATATGAAATCGTAGAGCTTTTTTAAGATGACCATTACACACCAACCAACAATTACACAGATCCGTTATTTATTTGAGCAGTTTGGTTACCAACACTATGACGAAATTTGTACTCAGTATTCTCATGCAGCCCAGTGCGCTGGGCTTGCATTGCAGCAAAAATTAAGCGCTGATACTGTCGTTGCTGCATTTTTACATGATATTGGGCATTTAATCGCACAGCAGCAAAATCTCATGATGACCAAGCAAGGATATGTGAATCACTGCGAGCTTGGCGCAATTTTTTTAAAAGAAAATAACTTTAATGCTGCTGTCGTTGCCATGGTTTCTCAACATGTTCAAGCTAAACGCTATTTAGTCGCAAAGAATGCTGGTTATGAGCAAACACTTTCGCCTGCCAGTACACTCACCTTGCAACAACAAGGTGGCCCTTTGTCGTTACAACAAGCTAATCAATTTGCAGCCCAGCCATATTTTGAAGAAATTTTACAATTAAGAGAACTTGACGACTGTGCAAAAGATCCAAATATGCATATTGAACCACTTTCTTTTTGGCTAGATTACTTAGATAACTATTTAATTTCATAATCAAACGTTATAAATCCCTTTATTATCAGTTAAGCTAAAGCTGTATTTAGCAAAAAGGCACGGTATGCTTTTATATCAACAAATCAGAAATTACATACATCAATTACTAAGCGAAGGGACTCTGAACACGGGTGACAAACTCCCTTCTGAGCGTTTGTTACAAGAACAATTTAACTCTACCCGTATTACAGTCCGTGAGGCGCTACTTCGTTTAGAAGCTGAAGGATTGATCTATAGCCAAACGCGCCGTGGTTGGTTTGTAACACCAACAAAACTTAAGTGGAATCCTGCCACTAAAGTAAACTTTTATGAACTTGCAAAACAACAAGGCTTTGTTGCTGATACCCAAGTGATAAGCCATCAAGAAATTAGCAATCATGATTTAAAAGCAGAATTTTCTGCATCAACTTTGCATCATTTGCAACGTGCCCGCAGCCTTGATGAGCGCTTAGTAATGTTTGAAGATATTTTTTGTGATGCTGTGCGTTTTGATGGCCTTGTTGAGCACAACCTAAATGGCTCGATAACACAAATAATGGCAAATCAATACGCAACAAATGTAGTCAATGAGCAGTGCGCTATAAGTGTTACTGTCCTTCCTGACGATGTAGCACAGGTATTGCAAAAAAATAGTGGTACACCCTGCTTAAAAGTAATTCGTAAACGCTTTGATGAGCTTGGCAGTTTAGTGGATTACAATATTGAGTATTGGTTGCATAATGCCATTGAGATGACTGTTGAAGGTCACTAAGGTAATAAATGAAAAAAGGCTTTGTTAAACAAAGCCTTTACACGGGTGAACATTCTTTATAACCAATATCTGCTGTTTGATATTACCTCAATTAAACGTGTAATATCGTTTTCGAACACATGACCAATATTGCCAATTCTAAAGCAGTCAGCATCTGACACCTTACCTGGGTAAATCACAAACCCTTGGTTTTTAAGCAAAAAGTAAAACTCTTTAAAGTCATACCCATTCGCTGATGGAGAATAAAATGAGGTGATAATCGGTGAATGTAAGCTCTCATCTAAGAGTGTTTGAAAACCTAAATCTCTCATCGCAGCCACTAAAAGTTGCTGATTGTTTTTATAACGCTTATGACGTGCTGCAACACCCCCCTCTTGTTCTAATTCAATAAGAGCTTGATGAAATGCGCGCACAACATGTGTAGGAGATGTGAAACGCCATTTACCTTGGTTGTTCTCCATACACTGCCACTGTGCATATAAATCAAGTGACAACGAACGTGCAACCCCTTGTGATTCTTCAATTAAGTCTCGCTTGCAAATAACAAAGCCAAAACCTGGAACACCTTGAATACACTTATTAGATGAGCTAATCATTACATCAATGTGCCAATCTGCTAAGTCAAACGGTACGCCACCAAAGCTACTCATTGCGTCTAAAATATAAACTTTGTTATGGCGTGATAATAGTTCACCCACTTGCTTTGCTGGGTTTAGCATGCCAGTCGTCGTTTCGCAGTGCACCATAGCAACATGACTAATTTTTTCATCACTCAAGAGTGTTTTTTCTATGTCGTCACAGCTTGGTAGCTGAGTTTCAGTGTAATTTAAAACACAATGGTCAATGCCTAAATACTCGGCAATTTCAGCCATCCGTTTTCCATATGCGCCATTGTTTATTATCAATAACTTATGCTCTTTTGCGACTAAACTACCTAAAGCACTTTCTACACTCGCAGTGCCACTGCCCTGCATTAATGTACACGTATAATCAGTACTTTTTGTGGCCAAAGTTACAAGTTTGCTGCGAATAGCCTGTACAACACCTAAGTTATAATCGTCATCCCATGTACACCAATCCTTTAACATCGCTTGTTTTACCGTATCCGATGTTGTTAATGGGCCAGGAGTTAACAGTAAGTATTCATTCATTTTAATATCGCCTAAATCTGGTCTAGTCCAGGCATTATTAGGGATTTAGCTTGATAAAAAAAGTTAAGTTTTTATGACTGCATTAAAAAAGGGCCAAATGGCCCTTTGCAAGTTAAATAATAAAGGAATCTAAAGGGAGTTTAGAACTTGTACTCTGCACCTACGTAATAGTACGCACCGTTAAAACCAAATGGTGCTGAACGACGTGAGTATGTGAATACACCAGGGCTTGAAACAATTGTGTTGCCGCTTGCATCAACAATCGTACCCGAGCGTGAATTACCAATGGTGTTCTTATCTGGGTAAACATCAAATAAGTTATTTGCACCAATGTTAAATGACAGATTTTCGTTAAAGAAGTAGTTAACTTTAACATCAGTTAAGATTTCAGCACCGTATGTTTGACGGCCACCATCTTCAACTGTGTATTCGCCGTAACGGTTTAGAGAAAGGTTTACTGTCCAATCTTCTAAACGGTAAAGCGCACTTAAGTTAATGCGATCTTCAGGTTGCCATTCTTCAATAATTGATGTTTCTTGAGCAGAAAACACATCTTCTACCGGAATAGTCTCAAGGCCACTGCCTGATGGCGTAAATAAATCAACTACATCAGTTTTAGTGAAGTTAGCAGCAAAGGTGAAATCAAGCGTGCCGCCAAGGCCTTCTGTGTTCCATGTTGCAACTAAATCAACACCTTCGGTTTCGGTGTCTGCACCATTTAAGAAGAACTGACCCGCACCTGCGCCTGAACTTTCAAGTGCAGCATCAAGTGTATCTGATAAACCTTTACCTAAACGGTTAGAAATAACGATACGGTCGTCGATATCAATCGAGTAGTAATCAATGGTTAAATTGATATTGTCGGTTACGTTATACACGATACCTAGACTGCGGTTTTGTGACTTCTCTTCTTTTAGCTTAGGAATACCAATTGATTGCGCTAAGGTACTGTCGTTTCTGAATGTACCTACTTGCTCAGCCACTAAGCTGCCATCATCACCTACAACGAACTGTGTACTTACGTTATTAAAGTAAAGTTGTTGCATCGAAGGCGCTCTAAAGCCTGTGCTTAGTGCACCACGTAAAGACACATCTTCAGTAATTGACCAGTTACCCGCTAACTTAAAGTTAACTGTATCGCCAAAACCTTTGTAGTTATCGTAACGTACCGCACCTGAGATAATAACATCATCAATAACATAGGTTTCTGCATCCATGTAGAATGAGATCACATCGCGCGACTCATCAACTGATGATGCCGGATCTGAACCACCAAAACCTTGCGTACCGCTTGCAGCATCAACACTGCCTACCCCGCCATTTAAACCAGAATAGATGCTCACACCATCAACTGTGTCGTAATCACGATAAGCATATTCGCTACCTTCAAGAATACGGAACTCATCAGTACGAAGCTCAGCACCTAGTGCTAATGAGAAGTTATCGTAATCTTTGGTGTAATCAAGGTTGATTGTTTGAAGTGATAATTCAAGGCCGTATGCATACGCTGAACGCGGAATCGTGGCACGAATTTCATCAGCCGTTAAACCTTGGTCATAACGAAGATAGTTAGCGTATGAGCCATTGATAGTGTCACTCGTTGTGTAATCAATGCTGTTTTCACCGTAGGTGTACGATAAATCAATGCTTGAATCATTGTCGAACGACTTTTTAAAGCCCACGTTGTAAGACACGTCATCAATAATAGTATTAATTTTCGGTAAGAAACCCATTGGAATGGTCGCATCACCATCTTGCAATACAGGGTTACCTGTAGCATTTGCGTTATGACGGAAAAACGCAGCAGATTCATTTTCACGATTCGAATAAGTGATAAAGCCATATAGCTCACCACCAGCAAGCTCATAGCCAGTGTTAATAGTTAAAGCAAATTGCTGTGAATCTGCATCACCAATTCTAAACGTATCACGAGGTGCCGTTAACTCACGCGGATCACCTGCTAATAGCGTACCGTCATCAAGTTCAGTACAGCCGTAAAATTGACATGAACCATGCAGGCCTGCACGGTTAGTCGGTGCACGGTCACGGTAGTTGATTGTAGTATTTAAATAACCATCATCACCAAGGGCAAAACCAGTGTTGAAATCAACATTGACTGTTTCACCATCACCTTCTGAATATTCACCGTAGTTAATCGCCGCTTTACCACCTTCTTCAGCGTCTTTTAATACGATATTAATAACACCCGCAATCGCATCTGAACCATATTGCGCAGCAGCACCATCACGTAATACTTCAATACGTTTGATTGCAGCAGCAGGAATGGCGTTCATGTCGGTACCTGCCGTACCACGACCTACTGACGTATTAATATGGATAAGGCTCGCTTGGTGACGACGCTTACCATTGATAAGAACTAAGGTTTGATCTGGCCCTAAACCACGTAATGTTGCAGGGCGAAGCGCGTCAGTACCATCACTGATAGACGAGCTTGAAAAGTTAAAAGACGGTGCGATAGCCTGAAGCATACGGCCTACTTCTGTTTGGCCTGTATTCTCAAGTGCTTCGGCACTTAAAATATCAACCGGAACCGGTAAATCTTCAACCGAGCGACCTGCTACACGGCTACCGACAACGGCAATTTTTTCGATGTTTTTCTCTGCTGATTGATCTTCTGCGAACGCTTGCGTATTGGCGGCAAGCAGTAATGGCACGACTGCAGCGCTGACCCCTGATACTTTGATCATGTTATTATCTATCCTATCTACTTGTTTGAGTTTTATACTCAGCAAGCCTTGTTGATCAACAACCGCATCGAGCTCAGTGCCTTCTAACATCGCATTCAGTGCATCCAATTTGGTATAAAAACCAAATACAGATTGCGCTTGATATTGCTTTGCTAATTCGAAAGAAAAAATGACAGTTTGATCTGTTTGCTTTGCAAATTCGATTAACGCCAAATCAGCTCGTTGCGCTTTGATATCAAATTGCAGCATTTGTTTTTCAGCTGCTATTGCTATTTGGCCTGCTGTGAGGCCATAAATGACAATAGACGCTGGTAACAAAGGCAATTGCTTACTGCGCAATTTATACAAACAAGTGAGGAAGAAAAATCCGCTATGTAAATTTAACTTTTTTTTAATTAATTTTTTGTGACGAGAAGGTGGCGCACAATTAACATCATTACATTGGCGTATTCTCATAGGCAAAACTAACCTTTTGCAGCGATAGTTAAGCTAACACGATGTTCACCTAAACGTTGATGTTTTACACCTAAGTTGGCCTGTAAAGAATCAAGTAACCCTTTTATGTCGCCTGTTTTAAATACACCAGCCACTTTCAATGAAGCAAGTTTTGGGTCATTCAATTCAAAACGTGTGGCGGTATAACGACTCACTTCTTGCAAAGCTTCACCAAGCGGTTCGCCGTTAAAGATTAACATTTCTTGTTGCCAAGCTAAGTCACGCTGTACGTCATCAACAGATAACTGTTTAATCGGCTCAGTTTTACTTTGTTTTATCAGTGCTTTCTCGCCTGAAACAACAACATTCGCGCGAAGTGCTTTGATATCAGCACTGTTATCCGAGGCATCTTTTAAACGATTAAAATCACTGGCATCAACCTGCGTACTCGGGTCAGCAATCATCACCTTGCCCTCGGTCACCACTAACTCTAAGTCTGAGGCAGTATTTCGCTGCACATTAAACACGGTACCAAGAGCAGTAAATGATTTATCACCGGCAATAACAGTGAATGGACGACTTGCATCTTTAGCAACATTGAAGCGGCCTTCACCACGGCTCAAGATCAACTGACGGCGATCGCCGGTATAAGCAACTTCAAGTTTAGTATTGGTATTAAGCTGCACAATCGTGCTGTCGGGCAATACAAACGTGGCTTGCTCGCCCACTTTAGTGCGGTAAATTTTAGTAAACTTTGCGTAGTCGTTTTCTTCGTTCTGCCAATAGCTTGAATAAATGAGCATGATACAACCAAGCAGCATCGCCACTAAAAAGCTAGCCGCCGTTGCCATACCAAATACAGCGGGTTGTTTTTGCGGGGCTTTATAAGGAAATAAGCTACTTAACTCGTTAAGCACACTCATTTCATCCCATAATGTCGCAAGTTCAAATAAGGCCTCTTGATGAGCCGCACTTTGATGAGCCCATAAATGTAATTGGCTCACTTCATCTTTCGATAAACCACGATCAATTGCACTGATCCATTGGCTCGCTTGCTCTTGAATCATTTCTTTTGATGAAAATGGGTGAACATTACTCATTTGTTCACCTCTTTTGCAGTGAACTCTGTGGTAGGGCTATATGCCTGAGGTTGTACATCGTGTGATTTCATTGCTCGGTGAACATGTAATAAGCCTTTGGCTATGTGTTTTTCAACAGTACTTTCGCTGAGTTCCATTTTAGCAGCAATTTCCTTTTGGCTTAAGCCATAGACTTTTTTTAATATAAAACATTTTTTTACTTGCGGGCTTAATTCGTTAGTTACTCGGCAAAAAAACAAAAAGCGCTCTTTAGAGGTTACTTCATCTTCAAGTGCCATAGAACGCATGTGATGTTCAACTTGTTGTTGTTCATCTAACGATTCTTTGTATTTATTGTCCCATTTAGCAATGTGATTGAGTGCTAAATGTTTAGCCGTTTTCAGCATATAACTGTGAGTGTATTCGATATTTTGTTTAAGATCTGCTTCATAACTTTTTATAAACGTCTCTTGCACAATATCTTCTACATCATCAGGGCTGACGATACGTGATACAAAGCGCCTAAGTTTGCTCGATATCTCGGTAAAAGCGGTGATAACCCCAGTTTGATCTGTCATCCTTAACTCACCTTTATTATATTTTTATTGCTTTAGGGTACGAGATTTCAGTTTAATTACAAGCCATTTGTTAAGTTTTTGTACCTTCGGTAAACAAAGATTTCATAAACTCATAAAAAACCTCTGTTTTGCGCGTCACTAGGCTGTTTTGTGGTTTTAAAAACCATACAGGCGCGTCAGCATCAACAAGGCTATTAGGGAGTATTTCGATTAACCGCCCTTCTGCTAAATCATCTTTAATTGCAATATATGATTTAATGGCTATGCCATGACCTGCAATCGCAGCCTGCGTCATGTTATCTGAGTTAGATACGGTAAAACGCGTTCTCGCATTATAATTAACTATTTGCCCGCCCTCGTTAAGTTTAAGCTGTCGCTGCCATGGCAAGCATACCCAGTAATGCGCTTTAAGATCAGAGACCATTCTTGGTAGCCCATATTTTTCAACATAGCTTGGGGCTGCACACAAAATACGAGAGTTACTAACAAGCTTGCGTGAAAGCAGGTTTGAATCTGCCAACTGACCTACTCGAATAGCTATATCTTGGGCATCATCCACAATATTTACAAATTGGTCTGTGATCATAAAATCGAGTTTCAAGTCGGGATATTGCTGTTCAAAATGACCAAGCTCTGGCATCACAAATTTTGAGAAGACCCAAGGCGGCATCGTGACTCGCAAAAGCCCTGTCACCGCCGAACCTCGTGCGCCAATTTGATGTTCAGCATCATACAGAGCCTCTAAAATAGCCCCAGCACGTTGATAAAACAGCTCGCCTGCTGGTGATAAGCGTATTCGCCTACTATCACGAAACAGCAACACAGTACTTAAGGCTTTTTCTAATTTACTTAAGCGGTGACTTACCGTAGCGGGTGAAAGGCCCTGAGCTTTAGCGGCGGCAACCACCCCTTGGTTTTCAACTATGGCAATAAAGGTTTCTAAATCACATAAACTGTACATGGCTTGATTCAATATTTTCGAATTTAGGTTTCAGTTTTGCATTGTATATATAAAAATTTAAAACTCTATACTTACTACAAATAATCAAAATGATTGGAGTATGTATGTCTTTAAAAACCCAAATCGATGCATTTGAAGTGCAAAAGAAAGCCAATGTCCCTGCTGATATCCTAAATTTGATGGATGTCACGACTGAAAAGCTGATTGCTGAACAATTAAGTCATCACGCTTTAAAAGTGGGTGATAAGTTTCCTGCATTTGAGTTACCCGACAGCAAGGGAAAACAAATTAGCTCAACAGAATTGTTATCGAAAGGCTCGCTGGTGCTGAGCTTTTACCGTGGTGGTTGGTGCCCATATTGTAATTTAGAGCTTCGCGCACTTAATAACATGCAGCAAGCATTTGCAGATCAACATGCCCAATTAGTTGCTGTTTCTCCTCAACTACCCGATGAATCACTGTCGACTCAACAGCAAAACGAGCTGGCATATACGGTGCTTTCTGATGTGGCTAACTCATTGGCTAAAAAGTGTGGTTTGGTTTTCACGTTAGATGAGCGCTTGATCCCTATTTATGATCAGCTAGGCTTAGATATTCCTAAAGCCAATGGTGACGATAGCTACGAATTACCATTACCGGCAACTTACGTAATTGATAGCCAAGGGGTGATTCAATTTGCATTTGCTCATGAAGATTACACACTAAGAGCGGAGCCTTTAGATGTTCTTAACGCAGTTAAAGCAATTAACCGTGTTTAGTAAAGCCCTTTTTAGTCTCGTTTTATTGCTAACCTTAACTTTCTCGGGAGGCACAATGGCAGCGTCGCAAATCCAAGCAAAACCAAAGGTAATTGTGTTTGATGTCAATGAGACCTTGCTTGATCTTGAACAAATGCAAAGTTCAGTCGCTAAAGCACTCGATGGTAATACCCAGTTATTGCCGCTTTGGTTTTCGACCATGCTGCATCACTCATTAGTGAGTACGGTATCGAATGATTATCATGACTTTGCTGACATAGGCGTTGCCGCGCTGATGATGGTCGCAAGTTATAATCAAATTTCGTTAACCAAAGAGCAAGCTAAGCAAGCGATTGTGCCGCCGCTTTTATCTTTACCTGCGCATAGCGATGTTAAACCCGCATTGGCGCAATTAAAGCAAGATTATAAACTCGTCAGCTTTACCAATTCGTCAAATAATGGTGTCAAAGCGCAGTTTCAACATGCTGGCTTAACAGATTACTTTACTCACCGTTATAGTGTTGAAGAAATTAAAGTATATAAACCCGATCTGCGCGCTTACAAGTGGTTGCTTGAACAATTAAATGTAGCGCCTCACGAAGCTTTAATGGTTGCAGCACATGGCTGGGATGTGGCAGGCGCTAAACAAGCAGGAATGCAAACAGCGTTTATCGCAAGACCCGGAAAAGCCCTTTACCCATTGGCTAAGCAACCAGACTACATCGTTAAAAATCTTGAAGAGTTAGCCCTATTGCTTACTCAAAAGTAAGAAGCGATTTAATCTGTCTATCAACGCAAAGCGAAAATGCTTTGCGTTTTTTTGTGTCCAATAAAAAAGTAAACTACAGGGTGTACCTTTCTCTTTTTTGGGTATAAACTAGACGACAAATGAATATACATAGTTACGTCTGTCATGTTGATAGACTACTTTTTATGTATACCTACTTAACAATTGGACTGTGGAGTAAACATGCGTCTGCCTTTCGCACCTGCCAAATTATCATTATCTGCGTTGTTATTAGTTTCTGCTCCTTTGCTATTGCAAGGTTGTTCTGAAGCGCCACAGCAACAACAGGGTCAAATGCACCCCGCTGCTGTCGCGACTATGACAATGGAAACACACGATGCACCTTTTACTATTGAGCTGCCAGCGACCCTGTCTGGTTCAAAAGAAGTTGAAGTTCGTGCCCGTGTCACCGGTATTCTTGAATCACGCAACTTTGAAGAAGGTCAGCGTGTAGAGCAAGGCCAATCATTATTTACAATTGACCTAGAACCTTATCAACTTGCGGTTGATCGTGCACAAGCTGCACTTGATGGTGCAAAAGCAGCGCTTGTTCAAGCTGATCGTGACGTTAAACGATTAGCTAAACTACGTGCCGAAAAGTCCGTATCACAACGTGACTACGATAACGCAAGCTCAGCCAATGATATTGCAAAAACTGATTTAGCCGCAGCAAAAGTTGCCTTAAAAGAAGCGCAACTAAACCTTGAATATGCGCAAGTAAAAGCCCCTGTCGCAGGAGTAATGGGACGTGAGTTTGTCTCTGAAGGAACCTATGTTTCTGGCCCAGATTTATTACTGACTCAAATGACTCAGTTTGACCCTATTCGTATTCGTTTTGGCTTATCAGAGCGTGAACAACTGCAAATGCGTCAAGATGTTAAAAATGGCTCACTGACGTTACCAGAGCAAGGCCACTGGCAAACGCAAATTAAACTTCAAGACGGCTCTTTATATGGACAAACCGGTGAAGTTAACTTCTCTGATGTGCGTATTAATCCAAACACAGGTACCAGTGAGTTTCAGGCAATTATTCCTAACCCTGATTTTCAGCTTCGCCCGGGCCAATTCGTTCGCGTTGAGTTAAGTGGTGCAGTACGTAAAAACGCTTTCATCGTGCCGCAACGTGCAGTACTTGATAACGGCACTGGTAAGTTTGTTTATGTTGTAAGTAAAAACGAGCAAGGTATGGATGTCGCTTTACCTGCCCCTGTTACTGTAGGTGAGTGGATCAAAAAACCAGAAAATGAGCAATACCAAAACTTTTGGTTAATTCGCAGTGGTTTAAAAGAAGGCGACCAAGTTATTGTTGATGGCATGGCACGTATTTTCTTCCCGGGTATGCCAGTTAATATTGGCAAACCTGCCGCTAACCCAAGCCACGCAGAATAAGCACAGGGAGTCTTATGTTTTCTCGTTACTTTATAGACAGACCCATTTTTGCGTTTGTTATATCTATTGTTATTGTGCTTGCGGGCCTTGCTGCGATGCGCAGCTTACCTGTGGCGCAATATCCTGAAATAGCGCCACCGGTTGTGCAAGTAACCGCAGCCTACCCGGGTGCATCAGCTGATGTACTTGAGCAAACGGTTGCCACACCAATTGAAAATGCTATTACCGGTGTTGAAGGCATGATGTATATGTCATCAACGTCAACCAGTGCAGGTTCAACGACCATCGAAGTTACTTTTGAAATTGGTACTGATGTTGACCAAGCAGCCGTAAACGTAAACAACCGTGTTAAGCAGGTTGAAGCGCGTTTACCTGAAGAAACACGCCGCCAAGGTGTGGTTGTTCAAAAAGGTTCTTCTAGCTTTTTACAAGTTCATGCCTTTTACTCACCAGATGGAACACGTTCGAGTTTATGGACATCAAACTATGTCACTATGAACGTCCTTGACCGTGTTAAGCGTATACCTGGCACCACCAGTGTACAAATTTTTGGTGCCAAAGATTACGCAATGCGCATTTGGCTGCGCCCTGATGTAATGAGCCAGTTAGGCGTCACTGTTGAAGAAATTGCAGGGGCAATTCGTGTACAAAACTCGCAATACGCGGCAGGTAAAATTGGTGCCACACCTACTTCGCAATCGCCACAAGAGCTTGTTTATAGTGTGACTGCACAAGGGCGTTTGTCTGAGCCTGAGCAGTTTGAAAATATCATTATTCGTTCAAACACAGACGGCAGTAGCTTACGCTTAAAAGACGTTGCCCGCGTTGAACTTGGCTCAAAAGATTATAACTTCAAAGGGACGATTAACGGTAAAGAAGCGGTACTGTTAGGTATCTTCTTGCAACCTGGTGCTAACGCCCTTGATGTAGCCGAAGAAGTAAACAGTGTTATTGAAGAAATGAAAAGCCAGTTCCCTACCGGTCTTGCTCATTTAACGTCATACGACACAACCCGCTTTGTTGAAGTATCAATTCGTGAAGTTGTAAAAACACTGCTTGAAGCCATGGTATTGGTATTCTTAGTGGTGTATTTATTCTTACAAAACTGGCGCGCGACCCTAATACCGACCCTTGCAGTGCCAGTATCACTACTAGGCACATTTGCCGGCATGTATATGCTGGGATACTCAATTAACTCACTCACCTTATTCGGCATGGTGTTGTCGATTGGTATTGTTGTTGATGATGCCATCGTGGTACTCGAAAACGTTGAGCGTATCATGCACGAAGAAGGCCTAGGTGCCAGAGACGCCGCCGTTAAAGCGATGGGCGAAGTAAGTGGCCCTGTAGTGGCCATTGTTTTAGTACTTTGTTCAGTGTTTGTACCAATTGCGTTTTTAGGTGGCTTAACCGGTGAGTTATTCCGTCAGTTCGCTATTACTATTTCGATTGCTGTGAGTTTATCGGGTATCGTTGCGTTAACGATGACGCCAGCGCTTTGTGTGCTTATTTTAAAGCAAGAACACAAGCAAACTGCCCGCTTCTTCCTATGGTTCAACAACATGTTTACCAAGATCACAGGCCGTTATGTTGGTGCTGTTGGCTTTATGGTGCGCCGTGGCCTGTTAGGACTGATCTTAATGACGGGTATGATTGCCGCTACAATTGGCCTTTGGCAAAACACCCCAGGTTCGCTTGTGCCAGATGAAGACCAAGGTTATTACATCTCTGCAATCTTCTTACCCGACGGTTCATCACTTGAGCGCACAGAGCAAGTCACACAGCAAGTTGTTGAGGCCGTGCAATCAAACCCAGCGAACGAAAACGTGGTGGCGTTTACCGGTTTTGACTTTATTGGCGGTGGTTACAAAAACAGTGCTGCAACCTTATTCGTAACTCAAAAGCACTGGGATGAACGTGAAGTTGATACCAAGGCGCTGGTGCAAGAGCTATTCATGAAAACAGCGGGTATTAAAGAGGCACTCGT
>Ga0208113_1000217_pt1 | contig 29136 bp, 23 predicted proteins | sample Knorr_S7_td_NADW_FD_185598 | JGI IMG/M metagenome (GOLD analysis project Ga0208113, IMG submission 185598) | Marine microbial communities from Southern Atlantic Ocean transect - Knorr_S7_td_NADW_ad_2505m_LV_A (SPAdes) (version 2) | ecosystem: Environmental > Aquatic > Marine > Oceanic | place...
ATTAAATTGATTAAATTAAATAATATTAATAATATCCTTGTAATTTCTGATACACATCAACGATTGTATAATGAACTCCATAATGAAATTAAAAAACAAATATCAAAGGCTAATCTGGTTATACATTGTGGTGATATTACTTCAGTAAACGTGATAAATGGTATAAAGAAAAATGCAAAACAATCTATTTTAGTTCATGGAAATTCTGATTCTAAAGAAATTCGAGAATCTTTGCCCATGAAAAAAATATTTCAGATAAATGATATAACTTTCGGAGTAATTCATCCTTACTGGGGAGGGCCTCCTCCTATAGATTACGAACTTATATTAAATCATTTTAAAAATATTAAACCTCAATATATTTTATTTGGACATACACATGACTCTCATATAGAAGTATACAAAGGAGTGACATTTATCAATCCTGGTCAAGGTTATTCTGAATTTATCATTCCTGCGAGTTATTGCGTGATTAAAATGAACAAAAAACAGCTGTCAATCAAAATAACAAAAATATTAAATTAAACTTTCATAAAATTTTATAGATTCAGGATGGATTTGTATTTTCTTAGATTCGAAATAATCAAATTGAATATCAAAGTATTTTATAATTGATTGATCTAAATCATCTAAAGCTAATTTCTTGACCTCATTTAATTCAGGCCTATTAGTTACTTTATATGGTTCTACTTTATCTGATAAAAATACTATTTTACTGATGTTATTAAATGTGTAATGCCCTGAGGTGTGCCATCTGACAGATTCAAATATGACAGTATCATCAAGATAATCCTGAATATAATGAGAAGCTACAGGGCCATGTAATACATTAGGATTTTTTATTTCAAAATCTAAACAATCTATGTTCTGTTTTGACACAATTTTTAAAAGATCCTTATTATCATAATGCTTAACAATATCATGTGACAAAGCTGCCAATTCACATTTTTGTATATCTTCTTTATAATATTGTGCTAATTCCACAGCTAATTTAGCAGTGCGATATAAATGATCTGCAAGCCATTCAGGTAATACGAAAATCCTTTTATTTAAATAAGTTCTTAAATCATTATTCATAAAAATATTATAAATCGTCTATATAGATAGGATATAATTATAAGTATTAAAAATTTAATTTTACTACATTTAGGGATTCATTTCTGAAGTGAACAAAAAATATATATTAGCTATAGTTAGTTTAAATATTTTATTTTGGGTATCTGGTTTCGGCGTGCTTTTTATCTATCAGGGTAATACACTCATGGAATTTCAAAATAAAATAGATTTAAATATTAAAAATTCTAATAATCGCACTAGTGAAACTATAAATGATTCTATTGATAAAACAAACCTGGCAATAGAAAAATCTAATAATGCAATTAAGAAAATCAATGAAGAAAAATTATTGTCTGAAAAAGAAGCATTATATCAACAAGGATTAACAATAAAATCAAAAGAAAAAGAACTGGAAACTAAATCGCTTTATTTAATTGAACAAGAAAAAAACAATAATGCAAAATTAGAAGCAGCAGCAGAAAAAGAAAAAAGGATAAATGCTGAACTTTTAGTGGAAAAAGAAAAAGGAAACAGAATAAATTCAGAATTAAAAGCTGCACTAGAAAAATCCAAATCTTTACAAGACACATTAAAAATATATGAAGAATTTTCGGAAAAAATCGAAAACCAAAATACCAATATAAATAATTTGAAAAAAGATACAGAAGATGATTTGAATAATTTGAAAAAAGATACAGAAGATGATTTGAATAATATTATGGACAGAACAAAAATATTAGAAACAACATCTACATCTATTAAATGGCCTGAAGCAATCACATCTATAGAATCTTCTATCATCAGATTAAGGACTGGAACAGAATCATGTTCCGGTTTTATTTTTGATATTAAAAGTCATTATTATGAATCAACAAATGACAATGAATATTTTGTGCTGACAAATGAACATTGCTTTAAATACAAAAACTATAACAACATAAAAATTTACATAACTGGTTTAGAAAATCCTTTAAAAGGTAAATTAAAAGCGAAATATACTAAACAGGATATAGCTATACTCGTATTCAATTCACCCAACGAATATAAACCTTTAAAACTAGTCAGCATTGAAGAATTAGGAAAACTAACCTCCGGAACTGAGGTAAGCGCACTCGGATACCCTCTTGGAGTAACAGGATTAGTAGCTACTACAGGTATTGTTTCATATAAATTTTATGACGATTCAAAAAAAAGAGATATAATTCAAACTGACTCAGCTATAAATCCAGGAAATTCCGGCGGTCCATTAGTAATTAAATCAGGTGATGTGATAGGTATGAATACTTATGTTAGAAGAACTAGTTCAGGGATAGCTGTTGATGGATCTGGGTATGCTGTATCTTCACAGCAGTTAATAAATGCAGTCTCATGTATAAAACAAACTCAAATTAAAAAATATATCGAATCCGGTGGTGAGTGTACAATTCTACCAGATTAACAATTTTCATTAATTTTCATCAATAAATATAAATCATAGTGAAGTCAACCCACGAACCAAATACTATTTCAAATATAAAAGTCCTGATAAGCATATTTAGTGTTTGTGCGTCTGTATTTCTTTTTACTATTGGACAAGGAGCAACTAACCCAATTTTACCTCTTCTTGTACAAAACCTAGGACATACAGCAGCTGTAGCTGGGTTTGCCGTCGGAATTTTTGGTGCCGGTAGATTTATTACAAATCTACCATCAGGCATATTAGCACAAAAAATTGGCAGAAAACCAATCTTAATTTTTGGTCCTTTAATAGCATCCATTGGATATTTCATTACTGGTTATGTCGATTCAATTCAACTCATCTTATTATCAAGATTAATCACTGGTTTTGGAGGTGGGATGCATTTCGTTGGCGCAAGCATTTATTTGAGGGATATGTCCAGCTTAAATAACAGGGGAAGAATAATGAGTTTACAAACAATTTCTATTTTAATCGGGCAAACTATTGGTCCAATAATTGGAGGTTATATAGGAGAATTGTATGGATTCACTAGCCCATTTATTTTTGCATCTATTTCTTTAGTTATAGCAATTGTATTAATAATCACTACTGTTATTGAACCATCAAATATAAAACAAAATTTACACCAAACAAATGATTCCAAAACAAAAAAGAAACATGGGATATTCCAATTATTATATTTATTCATTAAATCCGGATTACTACCAGTAGGACTTATGACCATGTCACAATTTTTCCACAGATCTGGAGGAAGATTTACTATAGCTCCACTTTTAATACAAAATAAGGGATTCACTGTATCAAATATTGGAGGATTTTTTAGTGTCACTTCTCTTGCTCAATTAACAGCTGTATCTTTGTCAGGATATATTGTTGATAAATTAGGAAGAAAAATCCTTCTAATTCCTGGTACAAGTATAATTTTACTAGGGTTATTTTTATTTGATAATTCCAATTCCTATCCTATGATTTTATTTGTTGCTATACTTCTTGGAATAGGAGAAGGATCATTATCATCATCAACAGTTACATTATTTGCTGATAATGCTCCCAAAGGATATGAAGGAGTTACCATGGGTTTATACAGAACATTTGGTGACTTCGGGTTTATGATAGGACCGCCAATACTAGGTTTTATTATTCAGCAAATGAATTTTAGTTCAGCATTGTTAGTCGACGGTATACTGATATCAGCCTGCACTCTTGGCGTAGTTATATTTGCAAAAGAAACTAAAAAAAGAACTTAGATAATCTCAGCTATAATTTCAACAGGATGTTTTGCCCGAGCATCAGTACCATGATTTATTTGCTCTCTGCATGATACTCCCGCAGCAACAACAGCAATTTCTCCTTTTGATCTTTTAATTCGAGGTATTAAATCTCTCTCTGCTAAAGCAATTGATATATCATATTTATCTTTAAAATAGCCGAATGAACCAGCCATGCCACAACACCCATTTTCGACATACTCGCAATTATCAAATCCAAATTTTTCAAGTAATAATTTCAAAGATGAATTTCCTGATATTGATTGTTGATGACAATGAGGTTGTACAATGATTTTTTCATATTTATGTTTTTTAAATTTAATCTTTTCCCAAATTTTATTTTTTGTAAAAAATTCATCAATAATATAAACATTGGATTTAATTTTTTCAGCCTTATCTTGATATTTTTCATCTAAAAGGTCAATAAAATCTTCTTTAAAGCCAAGAATACAACTTGGTTCTATTCCTATTATTTCAATTCCATTTTTTACATATTCATATAAATTATCAATATTATGCTTAATATTAATTTTAGCTTTATCTATCTGCCCAGTAGATAACATGGGACGTCCACAGCATTTTGTATCGTCAGGAACAATAACATTGTACCCCAGTTTATTTAATATTTTTTTTACTGCAAATCCAATCTCTGGATTCTGATAATTTAAAAATGTATCAGGAAATAATAAAACAGATTTTTGATACTTATCTGAAGATGTATCACTAAAAAGAGATACTAAACTTTTTTTTGCAAATTTTGGTAATGTCCTTCTAGAGTCAATATCAAAAAATATATCTAATATTTTTTTAACTATACTCAAATCTGTAACAAAGTTAGTTAATACAGCAGTTAGAGATCCCATTTTACTGAAAAAACCTATATTACCAATAAATTTTTGGGATAAAGGGCGTTTATTAGATTTATAATACTGATTTAGATATTCATATTTTAATTTTGCCATATCAACATTTGATGGGCATTCAGACTTACAAGCTTTACATTCTAGGCATAAATCTAAAATTCTAAATAAATTTTTATCTTTCCAGCTAGAATTAGGTAATTGCCCAGAGATTAAACCTCTAAGTGCATTCGCTCTACCCCGCGTTGAAAGTTCTTCATCTCTAGTTACCATATAAGATGGGCACATAACACCCGAAGTTACTTTTCTGCAAGCTCCTTGCCCATTACACATCTCTATAGCTGAGGCAAATCCTTTCTCTTTTGTGAAATTAAAGCCTGTATCAATATCAAAAGTTTTATATTTAGGTCCTATTTTTAAATTTTGATCAATATCTTGCGAATCAGTAATTTTACCAGGATTCATCAAATTATGTGGATCGAAAACTTCTTTTAATTCTCGGAAAGCATTATAAATTTTATCTCCATACATTTTTTTATTCCAATAACTTCTGACCAACCCATCACCATGCTCACCACTAATAGATCCCCCATATTTTAGTACCAAATCAGTTATATCAGATGCTATCAATTTCATTTTATTAACTTCATCTTGCATTTTAAGATTAATTAATGGTCTTATATGCATACACCCAACGCTTGCATGTCCGTAATAACCAGCAGTAGTATCATACGATCGGACTATTTGATCAAATTCCTTAACAAATGCAGGTAAAAACTTAGGATCAACAGCTGTATCCTCGACAAACGGGATAGCTTTGTAATCACCAGGAATGCTCATCATCAATCCTAATCCTGCTTTCCTTATATTCCATACTTTTTCTTGGTCAGAATTTTCCAATAACAATTTTGTAGAATACCCTAATTTCTGTTTATCTAAATTAACTTTCAATTTATTTAATTTATCCTCAAGTTCGGTTTTACTATTTGCAATCATTTCAACCGCAAGAACCGAATCAGGGTCTCCGTCAATAAATGTCATCATTCTTGAATACTCGAGATTATTTTTAGCTTGTCTCAAAATCATATTACCAATATGTTCAATAGCAGAAGGATTATGTTCCAAGATTGAAACAGTTGCTTCCATTGAAGCAATCAATTCATCAAAATGAACCAAAGCTAATCCTGTAAATTTAGGTTTGTCATGAACAAGTACTTTAGCTTTCGAAAATGCAACCAATGTTCCTTCTGAGCCCACAACAAATTTAGCTGAATTAAAATTTTCCACATTAATCAATTCATCTAAATTATATCCAGATACTCTTCTTTGAATAGAAGGGTATTTTAATTTAATTTCCTCAATTATATTTTTTCTAAATTCAATTAATTTACTTGAAATTTTTTCATGATTTAAATTTAGATTATTATTGTTCTCGTCAAAATATCTTTCTCCCTCATAACCTAATTTTAATGGGTTGCCACCCGCAGTAAATGCATCAAGTTCTAATACATTATCTATTGTTTTTCCCCATAATAAAGAGTGGGCACCACAAGAATTATTTCCTATAGCACCTCCTATATTCCCTCTATTACTAGTACTGGGATCAGGTCCAAAAATTTTATTTGCATGCTCCATATATTTATTAAGCTCATCTAAAATAATCCCTGGTTGAACTTCAACCCAATTTTCTTCAGGATTAAAATCTAAAACCTTATTCATATACATTGAAAAATCAATAATCAAACCCTCTCCTATTGCTTGCCCGCCCAAACTTGTTCCTCCTCCTCTTGGAGTAATAGATATTTCTTTATCAAAGGCATATAACATTATTTGGTGTAAGTCATCTTTTGATTTAGGAAAAGCAACACCAATAGGAATAATTTGATAAATACTTGCATCAGTTCCGTATATCATCCGTGTTTTAAGATCTGTTCTAATATCTCCCGATATTTTAGGATTTAAATTTTTATCCAAATCATTAATCAGGGTATTATTTGTTGAAAGAATATTAATATTTAACTCCTTGAACTGAAAGAATGAAACTTTCTATTTTATCTTTATCCTTAATCCCATTAGATTCTACTCCCGAAGATACATCTACTCCCCATGGGTATAAATCTTCAGTAATTCTCTGAATATTTTCCGTATTCAATCCTCCAGCTAATAAAACATTATATTTTTGAATTATTTTTTTTGCATTAGATAAATTGATTAATTTTCCTGACCCACCAAAATGGCCTTTCATATAACTATCTATTGAGACCAATCCTCCTATAGACTGAATCTTTTCAATACAATTAAAGGCATCTGTAAGTTTCATATTTTCAAAAATTTTAATTTGCTTAATAAAAGGTAAATTTAAGTCAGTCAAATAACTAAAATTTTCATCACCGCATAATTGAGCATAATCTAATGAAAATTTACTAAAAGTATTCTTGACATAATCTAAGGGCTGATCCGCAAACAAACCTACAAGTTTGGGTTTATGTTTTATTTCACTCAAAGAATTCACTATATCTTGTGCTTGGTCAAATGTAACTTTCCTTTTCACATTTTCAACAAAAACCACTCCTAAATAATCCACTCCTAGAGAAGCTGCAAATATAGCATCGGTTTTATCTTTTAGCCCACAAATTTTGATTTTAGTCATTTGTTAATTCTATAATTTTTTTATAAGGGTCATCTGAGGTAATGATAGCTTCTCCAATTAAAGCAGCATTACATCCAGCATTTTCTAAAACTGAAATATGTTCTCTGGTGAAAATTCCACTTTCACTAACTTTTAATATATGATCAGGTATTTTTTCCACCAAATTTAAAGTTGTATTAATATCAACAGAAAAATCATTTAAATTTCTATTATTTATTCCTATTATCCTTGTATCAGATAACAAAGCCTTTTCAAGCTCGCTTAAATTATGAACTTCTACCAAGCACTCTAAGTTAATTGTTTTCGCCAATAATACAAAATCAGTCAATTGCTTCTGAGATAAAATACTTGCTATTAATAAAATAGCATCAGCGCCATAAAATTTTGATTCAAAAATTTGATATTGATCAATTATGAAATCTTTTCTCAACACGGGAGTTGAATCATATTCATTTAACTTCTTCAAATTAATTATATTATCTAAAGAACCTTTGAAAAAATTTCTTTCTGTAACAATTGATATGGCATTAACATTAGCATCCAAATAATTTTTTGCTAAATTTATAAAATTCTTACCATTCATTAGTTTTCCTTTGCTTGGTGATGTGTCTTTTATTTCTGCTATCAAACTCAAATAATCGTTGTTTAATGAATCATAAAGGCTAAAAGAATTACTATCGTAATCTATATTTTTTTTTAATGATTCAATAGATAATAAATTCTTTTTCTCTATTAAATCATTTTTAATTTCATTGACTATTTTTTCAAGGATATTCATTTTAATAATTTACAGAAAGATTATTTATTAATTTTGCTGCATTTCCATTTTTAATATTATTTTTAGAAATTTCAATTCCTGATTTTATATCTTTTGATTGACCAGAAATATACAATCCTAATCCAGCATTAAGAGCTACACAATCTAATAATTCATAATTTACCCCCTCAAATAATTCAATAATTTTTAAAGCACTTTGGTGGGGAGAATTTACAATTAATTTTTCTATAGAAATTATTTTAAGTCCAAATTGAGCTGGATTTATTTTATATTCCTTTAAAGAAGCAGTTGATGCAGCTAGACTTGCTAATTTATCGGGTATTTTTTCTATTGATGAATCTGACCTGATCTCCCATACATAAGTATCACCGAAAATACTTGCTTCATCTAATCCTTCCATACCATGAACTACTAATGCAGTTTTATTTAATATTCGAAGAGCATTTGACATTTTATTTCCAGTGTCAATATCGGGCACTCCAATCATTAAATACTTACAATTTGCAGGATTTGTAAGAGGTCCAAGATTATTAAATATTGTTTTGAAACCCAATTCTTTTCTTGTTGGCATAGCATATTTCATAGAAGGGTGAAATTTTTGAGCAAACATAAAAGCAAAATTATACTTGTCTAACATTTCAATAGATTTATTAATATCAACATCTATATTTATATTTAAAGCTTCTAATACATCTGCACTCCCGCTGTTTCCAGAAGCTGCTCTGTTTCCATGTTTGGCAACTTTAACTCCTGAACAAGCAGCAACTAAAGCTGCAGTAGTAGATATATTAAACGTTGATTGATTATCACCTCCTGTTCCAACTATATCTAAGCAGTCATATTTAGTTTCTAATCTTAAAGCATTCTCTTGCATAGATTTTGCCATTCCTGCTATTTCATCTTCAGATTCTCCTTTGAGTGATAAAGAAGTAAGTAAAGAAGAAAGTATAATTTCAGATATTTTACCGGACATGATTTGATTCATAAGATCGTAAGATTCTTCAAACGAAAGATTATTTTTATTTAATAATTTAATAGTAATTTCAGTAATGTTTTTCATGTTATATATTTAAAAAATTTAATAAAATTTTTTCACCAAAATCAGTACCTATTGACTCCGGATGAAATTGTATCCCATACATGGGGAAAGTTTTATGTGCAATACCCATCACCAGGTCATCTTCAGTCCACGCTATCTTGTCAAAATCTTTGTTTAACGATTGTTCATTTATTATCAAAGAATGATAACGCATAGCATTAAAAGGATTTGGTACTTCTTTGAATATTTCATTATCATTATGCTTTATTAAAGATGTTTTCCCATGAAAAATTACTGGTGCCTTTTCTATATCAGAATCAAATGTATAGCCAATAACTTGATGCCCCAAACAAATTCCAAGCATAGGTATTAGTGGCCCAAATTCTTTAATTACATCACTACATATTCCTGAGTTTTTAGGATGAGAAGGGCCTGGAGAAATAATTATTTTATCAGGTTTTAAATCATGAATTTTATCTAAAGTTATATCATCATTTCTATGTACTATAGTATCTTCAAAATGTTTGGCAGCAATTTGATAAATATTATATGTAAAACTGTCGTAATTATCTAAAATTAAAATCATTTTATTTAAATAAAAATTCTCCTTTTTCTGCCATCTCAATAGCTTTTAATAGTGCTTCAATTTTATGTAAATGTTCCTCAAATTCTAATTCAGGTATACTGTCATACACTATCCCCCCACCTGATTGAACTGATGCTATCCCATTTTTAATAAATAATGTTCTCAAAGTTATTGCCACCTCTAAATTATCAAAAAAATCAAAGAATCCTATGGCTCCTGCATAAGGACCTCTTTTATCATTTTCTAATTCAGATATTAATTGCATGGCTCTAATTTTTGGAGCACCTGATACTGTACCTGCTGGAAAACAAGACTGAAAAACCTCTAACGCAGATATATCCTCTTTCTTCTTACCTATAACTTTAGAAACTAAATGCATAACATGTGAAAATTTTTTGATATCCATAAATTCAGTAACGGCCACTGTTCCTGGTTCACTTACTTTCCCAACATCATTTCTAGCCAGGTCTACTAACATAATATGCTCAGCATTCTCTTTAGGATCAGCAATCAATTCTTTTTCAATTTCCTTATCCTCTGATTCAGTTAATCCTCTTGGTCTGGTTCCAGCTATAGGTACTGAAGTAATATTCTTGTTTTCAACTTGAACCAATAATTCAGGAGAAGCACCTACAATGTAATGATCATCAAAATCCAAATAATACATATAAGGGGAAGGGTTTAAAGATCTTAAAGTTCTATATATCATAAATGGATGAACATCTATTTTTTTAGAAATTCTCCTAGAAAAAACTGCTTGTATTATTTCTCCATCTTCAATATATCTTTTTATTTCTTTAACTTTTGCAATAAATTCTGTTTTAGATATATTTTCAGAATCTTTTTGGAATTGATTTTCAAAATTTAGATTTTGAAAATTGTTTGGCTTAGAGTTTAATCTGTTTTGAATATGATCTATTTTTTTATATGTTGATTCATATAATTCTCTGGAATTACCTTTAGAACAATCTGCATAGGATATAATCAACAATTTATGTTTTAAATGATCATAAACCAAAAAATCTTTAACAAACAAAAAGCAAGCTTCCGGTAAATCCAGTCCATGATCATTAGGTAATGTTATATCATCAAAATATTTAACTGCATCATATGAAATATATCCTATAAGTCCTCCAAAAAATCTTTCCATCCATTCTGGTTTAACTACTTTAATATTATCCAACAAATCAGATACTAAGTTGAGTGGGTTCTTAAACCCGCTACCTCTATTCCCTGAATCAAATTTCTCATAACCACCAATTCCAATAAAACTATATCTTGCAATTGACTCTCCTCCTTCCACACTTTCTAACAAAAAAGAATTTGCTCCATTTGATACTTTTAAAAAAATAGATACAGGAGTTTCTAAGTCCATATATAGTTCTCTTCCAAGAGCAATAAAACTCTTCCCATCGTATTCTTTTTCAAATTCTTTATAATTAACAATATTTTTCATTTATATGAAACCCATTTTATTTTTCATTTCCATAACTTTTGGTTCTGAAATAGAACGTGCATTTTCAGCACCAATTACCAATAAACGGTCTAATTCTGAAGGATCACTAATGAATTCTTGATATTTAGCCCTAATTGGAGATATAGTATCAACTACAATTTCTCCAACTTTTTCTTTCAATACACCATAACTCTTTGTCCCTTCAAAATCCTTTTCCACGTTCTCAACAGATTTTCCGGTTATTACCTTGTATATCCCTAGTAAATTATTTACACCAGCTTTATCTTTATCTTCAGAAAATTTAATTTCATTACTTGAATCAGTTACTGCTCTTTTAATTGTTTTAATAATTTCTGCATCACTATCTAATAATCCAACTACACCACCATCATTTTCCTCAAAACTTTTAGACATTTTTGATAAAGGGTTACTTAAATTCATTACACGTGCGCCTATATCCGGAACAACAGGTTCAGGTAAAACAAATGTCTCCCCAAACAAATTATTAAACCTTTGCGCTATATCTCTTGCTAATTCAACATGTTGTTTTTGATCTTCGCCTATGGGTACTTCATTGGCATCATATAAAATAATATCGCCTGCCTGTAATACAGGATAATCAAGTAAAGCTGCTGAAATACTATTTAATTTATCTTTTTTATCCTTATATTGAGTCATTCTTTCTAGCCAACCCAAAGGAGTTACACAATTTAAAAGCCAGCAAGCCTCTGCATGAGCTCTTACTTGGCTTTGTATAAAAATAGTAGATATATTTGGATCTAGGCCACATGCAAAAAGCATTGCAGCCAAACTCCTAGTATTATCTCTCAATTCTTGAGAATTTCGTAAAATTGTATGAGCATGTAAATCAACAATACAATAAAAATTTTGCTTACCTTTACCCTGATTCTCAACCCATTGTCTAACAGCACCCAGATAATTACCTAAATGCATTTCTCCTGATGGTTGTATACCACTAAATACTCTAATTTCACTCATTGTTTTCCCAAAATTTAAATAAAAAAAACCGTCCACAAAGGGACGGTTCTACCGCGGTGCCACCCTTATTACTATCATAAAAATAATAGTCACTTAAACAGCTAAAGAAAATAACGCTTCCTAACGTAAACAAATAATAAAATTATTGTTTCAGCTCACAGGTCCATTCTATATAATTACTCTAATTTGGATCACAGCTAGTTTTCACTATCCAAAATTCTCTCTTTAAAGTTTAAATATATATACTATTCTGATCATAGTCTTTATTATTTATCAAAAGTATAGTAGTCACAATCCCTTCTGTCAATTATCATTAAGTACATCAAATTAAATCATCTCTTTAATATCAATATATATACATTATGAATACAAATCAAAATATATCTCTTAAAATAAATAAAAAATTACATATATTAATTTATTAGGAAATAGAAAAAACAATGGATTTTCAAAGGTAAATAAATGAATAATATTTTAGATGGATTAAAAGTTATAGATTGTACACAAATACTTGCAGGTCCATTTTGTACAATGATGCTTGGTGATATGGGGGCAGACATAATCAAAATTGAAAAACCTAACGGAGGAGATGATATCAGAAGATTTGGCCCGCCATTTATTGATGGTGAATCGGCAGCATTTTTAATGATAAATAGAAACAAAAAAAGTTTAGCTCTAAATATGAAAGACCCAAAAGGACTCAAAATTTTAACAGATTTAATCAAAGGCGCTGATGTTTTTATTCAAAATTTCAGACCAGGTTCATTAGAAAAAATGGGGCTTGGATTCGATGATGTCATAAAAACAATAAATCCAAAAATAATATATTGCAGTATTTCAGGTTTTGGAACAACCGGGCCATATAAAGATCGTCCTGGATTTGATCTAATAGCTCAAGGAATGTCGGGACTTATGAGCTTAACTGGTACACCAAACGGAGAACCTGTTAAAATTGGAGTTCCAATATGTGATCTAAATGCAGGATCTTATGCTGCTATGGGAATACTTGCTGCATACATAAAAAGGATGAAAACTAACAAAGGTCAATTTATTGAAACTTCACTATTAGAATCTGGTCTATCATACACAATTTGGGAATCAGGAATTTATTTTGCAACAAAGGAAATATCTTCTCAAAGCGGAACAGCCCACAGACTTTCAGCCCCATATCAAGCATTTAAAACTAATGATGGATATATAAATATTGGGGCAGCAAATCAAGCTAATTGGGAAAAACTTTGTCATGCTATAAACAAACCTGAATTTATAACAAAAGAAGAATATTTAGACAACTCATCTAGAATGGAAAATATAGATCAATTGGTCAATTTATTGAATCAAGAATTTGAATTAAGAACTACTTCAGAATGGGTAGAAATATTAATTTCTGCCGGAGTACCTTGCGGCCCAATTTTAAACATGCATGAAGTATTAAATCATGAACAAATAAAAGATAGAGAAACTGTAATAGATTTAAATCATACAAAACTAGGTAAAATACAAAATTTAAGTTTTCCAATAAAATTTTCAGAAAATCCACAAAGCTTAAAACTTCCCCCTCCTCTATTGGGTGAACATAATGATGAAATTTTAAAAGACCTTGGATATTCTGATAAAGAAATAAGTGAATTAAAATCTGAATCAGTAATTACTCAATCTAATTAAGATGCTCTTTCATAAATAATTTTATAATTTGAATCTGAAACATAAATTTTATTAATTAAATTAAGTTTGAAATCGTTATTACTGAGTATCAAATCTTTATCAATATTTTTATGCTCAGATTCTAACAATTTATCATACTTATTTAAATATAATCGTAAAATACTGACATCAAATTTACCTTGAGCAGTATTATTGAGGGCAGATACAAGTAAATTTTTTGCATTAATCAATGATGCATTTCTTTTCATTTCGATTTTTTTAACTATTTTAGTTAATTTTTTATTTATATCTATTTTTTGATTATTTATATCATTATCAAACTGTTCATAAAATTTATTTTCCATATTCTTTGCAGGTATAGAATTAGCCACACAACTTCCATTGTTTTGATTACCGCCACACTTATAATATCTATAATTCGTTTCATTAAATTTTAAATTTATATTTGCCCATCTAATTTTTTTTGTCACTCCAATCATTTTAGAATTGCAAAATTCACAATATAACAATCCAGACAATTTATATTTTTCAGAATTAATTTCAGTTCTTATCGGACTACGAGAATACAATTTTTTTTGAACATCTAAAAAAACAGTATTTTTTATAATAGGATTATGCGAATTTGGAATTGATACACCAAATCTTTTTACAGTACCAATATAAACCGGGTTTTTTAATAAATCATATAAAGTGGATATACTCCAAAGATTATTTTTTTTGGTTTTATATTTTTTTTTGTTCAAAAAAGCAGTAATCTTTCTTATTCCATAATTTTTATTAATATAATAATCAAATATGTTTTCTACCACTTTTCTCTCTGTGGGATTTGGAGTTAAATACCCCAGATCATTAATATCATATCCGTATGGAATTCTTCCTAACCATTTTCCAGTTAAAAATTTTTCTTTCATTTTTGATGTCACAAATGATGACCAGTTATTATCTGAAATATTATTTAAAATATATCTATTAACTGTATCTTGATAAGGATCAGGAGTAATTTCATTCATACATAAAACTTTACATTGATAAAAATCAAACCAAAGTAAATTTCTAACTATTTCTATAATATCTCTACCAAAATCAGAAGAGTTATTAATTAATATGAGATATTTATTATTATTGACCTTTATATCATGTTTCAATCTTTCAAATTCACTAAACATTGCAAGTCTAGTAGAATTGTTATCAGTATAAATATGGATTGGAGTATGACCATTAAATTCGCAATATTCTTCAAAGTCAGATTTAATTTGCGATTTTATCTGCTTTTTATTTGAATTTGAAACTAAAAAATAACCAACACTTTGCATTTATATAAAATTGAGCATAAATATATAACAATTTATTAGAACCTTTTTTTAATAACAATTACAATTAATACAAAGTACAAATTAAATAAATTTATAATTTCATGAATGATAAAAAACAAACACTTGTTTTATTTAATACATTAAATAAAACGTTAGAATCGTTTAAACCTATCAACAAGATAGTAAAAATATATACATGTGGGCCTACCGTATACAGAGACGCTCATATAGGAAATATGAGAACTTATATACTATCAGATACTTTGAAAAAAACCTTAATTCATATAGGTTATAAAACACTTCATGTAAAGAATATTACTGATGTTGGGCATATGAGTCAAGAAATGTTAAATCAAGGTGAAGATAAAGTAATTGCTGCTGCTATCAAAGAAGGCAAAACACCACAAGAAATAGCTTCATATTATACTGATAAATTTTTAAAAGATGAAAAATCTTTAAATATTAATCCGCCTGATTATATGCCTAAAGCGACTGATCATATTAATGATATGCTTGAGATGATTGATATTTTAATCCAAAAAAAAATTGCATACGAAGTAAATCAAAATGTATATTTTGATATTTCAAAATCTAAAAATTATGGAATATTGTCTGGTAATATCAATAATTTAGATACATTAAATAATGAAGAAATTGATCCTAATAAACTTAATTCAAGAGACTTTGCTTTATGGAAATCAGCAGATAAAGACAGGTCATTAAAATGGGTAAGTAAATATGGCCCTGGATTTCCAGGATGGCATATTGAATGCTCAGCAATGTCAAAAAAATACCTGGGTGAATATTTTGATATCCATACCGGAGGTGTAGATAATATTTTTCCACACCATGAAGGGGAAATCGCACAAAGTGAAGGTTGTTTTTCAAAAAAACATGTCAACTACTGGATACATGGACAACATTTACTTTCTGACGGAATAAAAATGTCAAAATCAAAACAAAATGAATATTTGATTTCTGATATCACTTCAAGAGCAATAGATCCGTTAGCATTTCGTTATTTATGCTTGACAACCAATTACAGAACAAAATTAAATTTTACTTTTTCTTCTTTACGCTCAGCTCAAAAAGGATTAAATAGACTAAGGCATTTGTATTGGTTATATAAAAATGAAGATTCAAAATTAGATCCAATATCCATAAAAATATGGACTGACAAAATAGATAAAGAATTATTAAAAAATCTTAATACTGCAAAAGTAATATCTCTTTTATGGAAATTAACTAAAACAAACTTAAGTGGTAAAGAAAAAGTGTATATATTTGATTATATTGACCCAGTATTATCTATAGATTTCAAAAAATATCACAAAAAATTTAATTTAACTTCAATACCTCAAATAGAACATAAAAAAAGAGAACAATTTCGTAAAGAAAAAAAATTTGAATTATCAGACAAAAAGAGAGAACAATACTACAACCAAAACATAAAATTTTTTGACGGGGAAAATGGAAATTTCCTTGTAAAAAAAATGTCAAATTTTGAGACAGATATAAATACTAATCATATTTCTGGTTCTACTGATGTAAACTCATTATTACATTCTAAAAACAAAACAAAATTATCTGTCTGTTTAATTGCAGATGAATACCTGGAAGATTTTAACAGATGCTTAAAATCTGTTGTAAACAATGTGCCAAATCAAATCTCATATGAAATTTTAATTGCATTTAACGGAATAAATATAAAAAATCAAAATCAAATAAAATTTAATTACAAATCAAATAAAAATATTAAATATTTTCATATAGATCCAGCATGCGGAGCAGGTGCAGTGAGAAATATCTTAATAAAACAATCTACTGGGGAAAATTTGATTCTTTTAGATACCAGTATAGAAATAACTGGTAATATTTTCGAAGAAATAATTACTGATTTAAAGGATCGAAATATAGGTTTAACAGGCCCGTTTGGTTTGAAAACAAATGATTTAAATCATTTCCATGAAAATTCAATTAATAAAGAATATGTAGATGCCATTCAACTTTATTTACTTGCTTTAAGAAGAAATACTTTAATGAAAGTCGGATTATTCAGAGAAAATTTTAGGTTTTACAGAAATCTAGATATAGATTTTTCATTTCAGGTTAAGAATGAAAACTTTAAATTACTATCTAACCCAAATATACCTATAAAAAGACATATTCATTCAGTATGGGAAAATACACACGAAAAAACAAGAGATGAATTAAGCAAGGATAATTATAAAAGATTTCTAACAAAATGGAAAAATTATAAACATTTATTAATTAACTAATAATGAAATTATTAATTAATGCAAAAATTTTTCCTTTCATTCACTCTAAATCAATATTAATCAAAAATAATAAAATTAAATTTATAGGAGATTTAGATGGTATAAATATATCATCTAAATTATTAGATATAATTGATTGTAACAATAATTCTGTATTACCTGGATTTATTGATTCTCACATGCATTTATTTGAATCCATTTCTAATTTAGAAAGTATAGATTTATCTGAAAAACAATTTACTAATCTTGAAGACATCCGAATGTATTTTAAGAATTTTGCCGATCAAAAAAGTGACAAAATACTAAAATTCCATGGCTTCGAACACAGAAATATAAATCAAAATATTAATATAAAATTTTTTGACAATTTAAATATATACAGACCTATTATTATAAAACATAGAACTGGCCATTTAATTTTTACTAATAGTAAAACACTAAGTTTCTTTGGATTTGATAAAAACGAAATTGAAAAATATTCTAATGAATATCCAATAAATTCTAAAGAAATTCTTAAAAAAATATATAAATCTACTACACACCATAATTTTGATAATAATATCCGTTTATATAACTCAAGATTACTTAAATATGGTTATACAACATTAGTGGAAGCCGGAGCTATGAATGATGTTGAAAAATTCAAAACTATTCAAAAATATATAAATAATAAAATAATTGATCAAAATATTTGTTACATGCCCGGTTCGGAAGAAATAAAAAATTTTAGCGAAATAAAAAACAATGGAAATTTATATCTTGGACCGACCAAATTCTTGTTAGAAGAGAAATATGATTTCAATAAAGTTAAATATATATTACGCAAATATTTAGAATCTTATAATAATGATGCTGCATTCCATGCAATAGATTCAGAAACTATACATAAAATTATTTTCAATCTTTATGAAGAAAATAAAGATATTTTGAAAAACAGAATCATCAGAATAGAACATGCAACAGAATTCATACCTGAATTTTATAAAAATTATAATAAAGAAAATTTACATCTCATTTTCAATCCCAATTTCATATATGATCATGGCGATTTTTATTTAAATAATCAGGATTATTTTGATATAAAAAACATATTTAACATGTATGAAAGCTATAAATATGGCTTTAATTTTGGAATAGGAACTGATTCCCCATTTGGAAATAATAATCCATTTTTACTTATATTTTCTGCAATAACAAGAAATACAAAAAATGGAGAAAATTTACCTGGCAAAGGTCAAATTAACTTAAAAGAAATAATAAAAGCATTTACTATTAATAATGCAAAATCTATAAAAAAAGAAAGGGAAATAGGATCGATAAAAATAGGAAAAAATGCAGATTTGATAATTTTAAATAAGAATTTATCAAAACTAAAAAACCATAACGAGATACTTGAAGTCAAAGTTATGCATACAATTATAAATGGGGAATCAAAGTATAGATTAAATTAAATTATTTAATTGAGTTTGCTATATCTGATAAAATATTTTTTATTTCATTTGATTTAAAGTGTTTTAAATTATTAATAGCTTTCTGTATATACATATTACCAATCGATGAAGCCTGCTGTATAAAACCTTCATGAATTAAATATACACCAAGATCATTAACATTAATTTCTTCATTAGATTTTATCGCATTATAAAAGGGATTAGACTGAGAATTATTTTCCAAAGACAAAATTACAGGTAAAGTTAATATTCCATTATTAATATCTATTCCAATATTTTTGCCTGAATTATTGATCTTATTATTTAAATCAGTAAAATCTCTAATATCATCAAAAATTTGAAATGCATGACCTAAATTCATGCCAAATTGCCCTAACTTCTCATTTGCATTTGTATTCATATTTGCCAAAACACTTCCAGACCAGGTGGCAGTCTCAAATAATGAAGCGGTTTTTTTACGTATTCTATATAAATAATTTTCTTTAGATTGTTTTATATTATTTCTACTTTTCATTTCTAATAATTGCCCCATTGAAAGATCAACAATAGTACTCCCGAATTTATTCATAACTTCGATATTAAAAGTATCAAATACAAACATACCAGCCTTAGCAAAAATCATATCCCCCATCATTACAGCCATATGATTTCCATATACATAATTAAATGATTCTTTACCTCTTCTTTGAGTAGCATTATCAACAATATCATCATGTACTAAGCTAGCTGTGTGCAATAATTCAATAGCAACCGCTAAATTAACTATATTTAAACTAATATTTTCATCCATCTGTTCGGACATCTTTCCTATAAGAATAGTCAGCATTGGGCGAAATAATTTACCTTGTTTTGAAGTAGAAATTATTTCTTTAGCTAAGTCATTTATATAATCATCTTCAAAATCAAGCTCTGTTAATTTCTTTTTCATCAAATCCAATTCAACATTAATTACATTATTTATCCTGTTAGTTAAAGATGTAGATATTACCATTTTTCTAAACTTCTATTTTTTTAAACAAAGGACCTAAAGAATTTATTTCTTGATTTATTGGCAAATCATATTCAGACCACTCCCATTTATTTATCAAATCACCAGTAAATCCTAAAATTTTATTTAATTTTTCAGATGAGAATGGAATATATGGATTAAACAATATTTTCAAACAATTAAAAGATGTCATACAAACCCAAATAACTTCAGAAGCTTTCTCATTATCAGATTTAATTAATTTCCAAGGTTCTTTCAAATCAATATATTTATTAATATTTCCACATAATTTCATTATTTCAGAAAGACCTTTCCTAAGTCTCACATTAGAAATTTCATCCTTAACAATGCGTAATGTATCGTGGCACATATCTATTATTTTTTGACTGTCATCATCAATGTGCACTGCTTTAGGGATTTTAGAATCGAAATTCTTAATACAGATATTAACTATTCTATTAACTAAATTCCCATAAGTAGCAACCAGTTCTTGGTTATTAGATCTGATAAGTTCATCCAAACTAAAATCCGTATCAGATGTTTCGGGAAAATTTGATGCCAGTGAATATCTAATTGAATCTGGCTCATATATCTCGCTTAATTCATTAACCCATAAAGCCCAATTTCTACTAGATGATAATTTGAGTCCTTCTAGATTTAAATATTCATTTGCAGGTATATTATGAGGTAAATTTAATTCTCCTTTACCTAATAAAATAGAAGGAAGAATTATGGAATGGAATATAATATTATCTTTTCCCATAAAATAATATGACTCTGATGAATTTTGCCAAAAGTTTTTCCAACCATCTTTGTCATCAGTTGTTGAAAAAAACTCGATAGTAGCAGATAAATATCCTAAAACTGCTTCAAACCATACATAAATTCTCTTGGTTTCCCATCCTTTTACAGGAATTTTTATACCCCAGTCAATATCTCTAGTTATTGGTCTGTCAATCAATCCCTCTGTTAAAAATCCTAAAGAAGTATTTTTAACATTGGATTTAAAATTATTTTTAGAATTTAACCATTGTTTTAAATCGTTCTGAAAATGACTCAGTTTCAAAAAATAATGATCAGATTTTTTAAAACTAATCACATCTGATTTTGAACAAATTTTACAATTAATATCTATTAAATCTTTAGGATCAAGAGTTTTTCCACAATTATCACATTGATCACCCCTGGCATCTTTAGAATTGCATTCAGAATTTGGGCAAGTACCTTCGATATATCTATCAGCTAAAAATCTTTCACACTCAGAGCAATAAGGTAAAATCATTTCCTTGGAATAAATAAATCCTTTATCTAATAAATCCAAAAAAATATCCTGAACTACTTTTTCATGATTTTCAGTATGTGTAGATGTAAATAAATCAAAATCAATTCCTATGTTTTCCCAGGTTTTCAAAATATCTTTGTGATAAAAACTAAATAGTTGCTCAGGCGTTTTATTTTCTTGTATAGACTTAATTACTACAGGAGTACCATGTGCATCACTACCAGAAACCATTAATACATTATTACCCAGCATACGATGAAATCTCGCAAATATATCTGCAGGCAAATAACATCCGGCCATATGACCAATATGTATCCCTCCATTTGCATATGGCCACGCAACAGAAACTAAAATATTTTTCTTATTTTTGCTCATAAATTAATATAATTAAGAATTACTTTTTATCTATCCAAATATTATAAATATCTTTTCTTGGAAAATCGAATATATCAGCTATAATTTTTGCAGCATTTTTAAGGGGTAATCTATTAGCAACCAAATATTCAATTTCTTGTTTAATGTAAGTGGAAAAATCTTTATCTATTTTTGAATACTTAACAGTTGTACCTGAAATTAAAATAATATATTCTCCTAATGGTTTGAAATCATATAAAGGTAAATCAACTAAATTAAATTCAATTACTTTTTCATTTAATTTAGTTAATTCATGGAATACTATGACATCTCTTTCTAATAATTTGTTTTTTAAAAAATTTAATGTTGATTTAATTCTCTTGGGACTTTCAAAAAGAAAAGTGTCTTTTGTTCTATATCTTAACCTAGAAGATAATATCAATTGATCATTCGATTTTTTTGAAAAAAACCCTTCAAATATAAAATTATTCATTTTCCTACCAGATAAAGATACTGCTGTCATTAATGCAGAACTTCCTGGTATAGATGTAACATCAATATTATTTTGACGTGCAATATTAATTAATTTATAACCTGGGTCAGATAATAATGGAGTTCCTGCATCAGTTATTAAAGCAATATCATTTGATTTCAATTTATCTCTGTAAAAATTAATTTTTGAATCATCATCAATATATCTAAATAATGGTTTGGTAATCTCGTAGTGTCTTAATAATTTTTTTGTTACCCTGGTATCCTCACAAAAGATTAAATCAATCTCTTTCAAAATTCTAATTGATCTTAAAGTAAGATCTTCCAAGTTTCCTATTGGGGAAGCTATTATATATAACATAGGATTCTACTATTTGAAATTAGTCATATACATATATAATACTACATATGATTTTCTGTAACAGAAATAAAAGGTAAATAATGAAATTAGGTATTATTGGAGCAACAGGCGCTGTAGGAAAAGTATTTCTAGACTTATTGCCAAATTCAAATTTAAATATTACAGAGCTTCGATTGTCCGCATCTATTAGATCAATAGGGAAAAAAATCAACTATCAAAGCCACGAATATACTATTCAGGAAAATTCAGATAACTTTTACTCAGGATTAGATTTTGTATTTAGTTCTGCATCTTCTGAAGTAAGTAAAATAGCTGCGGAAAAATCAAAAGAACATAATGTTATTATGATTGATGATAGCTCAGAATTCAGATTGAACGATGATGTCCCTCTTGTAATTCCCGAGATAAATCCAGACAGACTTAATGAACACAACGGAATTATAGCAATACCTAATTGCACTACCACTCCTTTAGCAATGATATTAGATGCATTAAGGTCGGAATACGAATTAAAAAGAATCATTGTTGACACATACCAAGCAGTATCAGGAACTGGAAATTTAGCTATTGAAGAATTAATTAACCAAACAAAACATTACCTTGAAACCGGAAAAATCTCAGAGGAAATGAATGTATATCCTCATACTATAGGTTTGAATTTAATTCCTCACGTTGAGGCACCTCAAGAAAACTTATATACAAAAGAAGAGATGAAAATGCTATACGAAACAAGGAAGATTTTATCAGAACCTAATTTAAAAATTTCAGCTACATGTGTTAGAGTCCCAGTTATTCGTTGCCATTCAGAAAGTATAAATGTTGAGTTTTTTTCTAATCCAGATTTAAGTTTAATTACCAATCTATTCAATGATTATAAAGGTATAACTGTAATTGATGATATTAGTACAAATTCATATCCTACTCCAATATTCGGAGAAGGAAAGAATGATGTTTTTGTTGGGAGATTGAGAAAAGATATTTCCAATGAAAATGCTATTAATCTTTGGGCTGTAAGTGATAATTTAGTAAAAGGTGCAGCGCTGAATGCTATTCAAATTCTTGAAGTATTTCAAAAAATTGGCTAATATGTCCTAACCAATTAAAATTTCACTAATAAAATAATATGGAAATAGGTAGATTATTAACTGCAATGATAACACCATTTGATGAAAATGGTGAAGTCAATTATGAAATGTCAGCAAAATTGGCTAAAGCAATAATTGACAGTGGAAGCGATGGCCTAGTTATTGGAGGCACAACAGGAGAAGCTCCTACAATCAGTGACGAAGAAAAACTTAAATTATTTTCTGTAGTAAAAGAAAGTATTGGTCCTGATCATGCTTTAATAGCAGGAACTACAAATAATAATACAAAAGAAAGCGTCAAATTAAGTAAATTAGCTGAATCAACCGAAGTAGATGGATTATTATTGACTGTCCCTTCATATAATAAACCTACTCAGGATGGTTTATATAGACACTTCAAATCAATTTCTGAAGAAGTGTCTATTCCATGTATCTTATACAATGTACCAAGTAGAACAAGTTTAAATATGACTGACGAAACAACAATTAAATTGAGTAAATTAAAAAATATTGTAGGAATAAAAGAAGCTAGTAGTGATTTAGATCAAATAACTAAAATAATAAGTAATACTTCTAATGATTTCAAAGTATGGAGTGGAAATGACAATGAAACTTTATACATATTGTCCGCGGGAGGATATGGAATTGTAAGTGTAGCAGGACATATTGTAAGTTCTCAAATAAAACAATTAATTGGTCATGTATTAGAAGGAAATATAGAAGTTGCAGGGAAGGAGCACCAAAGGTTATTAGAATTTTTTAATATAATCTTCGTCGTAACAAATCCTATTCCAATAAGATATTATGTGAAAAAAGCAGGTTATGATATAGGATCTCCAAGATTACCAATGACAGAACCTGATGACCAAACAAAAGCTATCTTAGATGAATCAATAAAAAAATATAATATAGATTTAAAATAATTTAAGTCTATATCAATCTATAAATATTGCCTCATCTCTCTTTGGCCCAGTAGATATAATCTTCAAAGGAACATTAATATAATTCTCAATAAATTCTATATATTTTCTTGCCTCATAAGGTAAATCTTTAAGCTTTGTACATCCATATGTAGATTTGTTCCAAGGTTGAAATGATTTTAAAACTGGTTTGCATTTTTCTAAACTTAAAATATCAGAAGGGATATAATCAATTTTCTGCCCCATGTATTCATAGTAATTGACTATATTTAATTCATTAATATTATCCAAGCAATCCAATCTAGTTAATATCCAAGAATTAAAACCGTTAATTTTTGCACTATACTTGGCTGCCACTGCGTCAAACCAACCTAATCTCCTGGGTCTTCCAGTTGTAGTGCCATATTCATGAGCTATTTCTCTTAAGTTATCTGCCACAACACCTTCAATTTCGCTTGGGAATGGTCCCGAGCCAACTCTGCTGGTGTATGCTTTATAAATACCTATAACACTCTCAATTTGAAAAGGATTTACTCCAAGGCCGGTTTGAACACCACCAATTGATGAATTTGAAGAAGTTACATAAGGATAAGTACCATGATCCAAATCTAATAATGACCCCTGAGCACCTTCTGCTAATATTTTTTTACCATTTTCCAATGCACTCTGTGTTTGTAATTCAACAGATCCAACATATTCATTCAAAAATTCAAAATATTTATAACAAAATTCTAAAACATCCGAAACTTTATGAGATTTTCCTCCGTATGCTTCAATAATAAAATTAGCATGTTTTACAGCCTGTGAAATTCTATCAATAATATAACTATCATCAATTTTATAATTTAAGAAATCACCTGCTCTTATTCCAATTCTAGATGCCTTGTCAGCATACGCAGGACCAACACCTCGCCCCGTTGTACCAATAGAATCTTTACCTCTTGATTTCTCAACTAAATGATCTATGTCGATATGATAAGGTAAAATTAAATGGGATTTTTCACTAATTAAAAATCTGCCTTTAATTTCTATTCCTGATTTAACTAATGAATTTATTTCTTCAGTTAAAATTTTAGGATCAATTACAACACCATTACCGATAATATTTTTTGCATTATTATTAAAGATACCAGAAGGCATTAAATGAAAGAAAAAAGTTCCAAATTCATTAATCACTGTATGCCCAGCATTATTGCCACCAGAAAATCTTGCTATGACATCATAATCTCCGGCAATTAAATCAATTATTTTACCTTTGCCTTCATCACCCCATTGGGCGCCTAAAACAACACTAACAGACATTTGAACTCCTGTAAAAACAAAACTTAATAACTATATCAGAACTTTTCCAACTATTAAAGAACTAAACTTTAACGAAATTATTCTCTTTTTTTATAGTTTTTTCTATATCTTGAATTTTTTCTATTATCATAATAGGGTTTGCGTCTATTATTAATCCATAAATTAGAAAAATATTTTGGGGATAACTGAATTAAATAATCTGATTCGTCAGCCAATTGCTGAGAAAGGTTTGAAGAAAATGCTACAACTTCAACATACTTTCCTAATTCTTTTATTGCTTTAATAGCATACGTATAATCTCCATCTCCACTGACAACAATTCCAATATCATATAAATCGTCCCAAGCATATTTCAGCATATCAGTAGCGAGCATAATATCTACGCCTTTCTCTACAGTAGTATCACCACGTTGCTTTGAATTACCTAATCTTACAACATATTTTGGTTTATTATTTAATGTACTTAAAAATGTACGGTGCGCAGCATATGCCTTAGGATTTATATCAGCATCTCTTTCTGCATTATAATAATAAGTTCTATATAATTGCCTATCATGAGTCAATTTATCTGAGAATTCTTCAAAGTTTAAATCAGATCTCTTACAATTCTCTTCAAGACTATGATAGAGATTACTGCCATCAATAAAAATAGCAACTCTTTCCTTTTTCCTATTAAACCAATTATTTTTTATTTTTAAATTAAATATCTTACACCTCCTTATGTAAAGTTATATAAATTTATGTTACAAATCTTTGTAACACTATAATGTACTAATTTCCTAGCATTCTATAGTTTTATATTCGATTATATTTTATTATACTCTTTTGATTGATTTATATTTAAGGCAACGTAGCTCAGGGGTTAGAGCGAGCGCTTCATAAGCGTTAGGCCGGAGGTTCAAATCCTCCCGTTGCCACCACAAAACTTTTATAATTTTTTATGAATAATAAAAAAAATCAAAAACAAAATAAAAATAATTCAAAAAACCCTTCTAAATTAAAATCAATAAAATTAAATTATAAAATTACAGGCGGGAAAGCGTTATATGATTTAATAGATCTAATATTTAAATCATAAATCAATCTTTCATTAATCATAATGATTTCTTATAATATAAGATCTGGTTAAGTGCTCGTAGCTCAATTGGATAGAGCGCAGCCCTGCGAAGGCTGAGGTTGTGGGTTCAAATCCCACCGGGCGCGAGTACGAGTATTAGTATTGTATAGGGCGATTAGCTCAGTTGGTTAGAGCGTCTGTTTTACACACAGGAAGTCGGGGGTTCGAGCCCCTCATCGCCCACCACTCTCTTTTTAGATTCAAATTCCCCTATTTTTCTCATATGAATATAAGATATTCTATTGTTATTATGTAACTCTTTAATCTAAATATGGACACATATATGCCTAAAGATAAAATTAAATGGGGAATTATCGGTATAGGTGCAATGGGGGCAGACCATGCACAAACTCTTATTTCTAATTTGGTAGAGAATGCAGAGCTTCAAGCAATATGTGATATTGATATTAAATGTAAAAATAAATTTCCTGATATCAAATTTTTCACAAACAGCAATGACTTTTTTAATGATAAAAATATTGATGCTGTACTTATAGCAACTCCACATACAACACATGTTCCCCTTGGGATTCAATCATTAAAAAGTGGAAAACATACTTTGGTTGAAAAACCTTTAGCCGTTACAACAAAAAAATGCTTAGAATTAATTAATATTGCAAATTCTTGTAATGTTTCTTTTGGTGTAATGTTAAACAATCGTACAAATCCAATATATAAAACACTAAAACAAATGATTACTGATAATGAATTAGGAGAAATTCATAGAATACAATGGACAAAAACTGATTGGTTTAGAAGTAATTATTACTATAGTACTTCCAATTGGAGAGCTAGCTGGAAAGGAGAAGGAGGCGGAGTACTAATTAATCAAAGTATTCATCAATTGGATTTATGGCAGTGGCTCTTTGGTATGCCAGATAGTGTTCATGCTCATATCAATCTCGGCCGTTTTCATAATATAGAAGTAGAAGATGATGTGACTGCCTTATTTAAATACTCTAATGGTTCTCATGGTTTATTTATCACCACTACAGGAGAAGCTCCCGGTGTAAATAGATTAGAAGTAGCATCAGATAATGGATTAATGATTATTGAAAATAACAAGATGATATGGAATAAAAATGAAATATCTACTACAGAATATTTGAAAAGATCAAAAACACCTATGGAAAAACCTAATATCAAAATTGAAGAATTAAAATTTGAAGATACTAATTTTAATTTAGAACGTAAAAATATTATTCAAAATTTTTCAAATCAAATCTTGGGAATAGAAAAATTATTCGTAGACGGAAAAGAGGGAATCCATTCAGTGGAACTTATGAACACGATGATTTTTTCTGGACTAAATAACATTGAAGTAAATATTCCTATAAATAGCGAAAAATATGAAAAAAAACTTAATGAAATGATAGCTAAAAATCTAACAAACGATAGAGATTAATATGAAAAAATTAAAAATCGCAGCTATGGGTGTTGAGCACAGACATATTTTCGGACAAATTACAGGAATGTTAGATGTAGGTTGTGAATTTGTAGGCTGGTGGACAGAAAATGATAACAGAATTTCTAATGATTTAGAAAAAAAATTTCCCGATATTACAAGAGTAAAAGATAAATATGTTCTATTAAATAATACTGACATTGATTTAATTTTAATAGCTGACATACCTTCAAAACGAGCCAATTTGGCTATTGAATGCATGAATGCAGGTAAGGATGTTATGCTAGATAAACCAGGTTGTACAAATTTGGAACAGTTACAAGAAATAAAAAATACAATAGATAAAACAAAACAAATATTTTCAATTGATTTTTCTGAAAGATTTGAAGTCCCAAGTGTCCATATGGCATCAAATTTAATTAAAAATGGTGAAATTGGGAAAGTGGTTCAGACAATAGGTTTTGGTCCACACCGATTAAATATCGATACTAGACCAAAATGGTTTTTTGACGATAAGTTAAATGGAGGAATATTATGTGATATTGCCTCTCATCAAATTGATCAATTTTTATTTTTTACTAAATCCAATTCAGCTGAAATAATTAGCTCAAGTATTGGTAATTTTTCAAATCCAGATAAGACAAAAATGCAAGACTTTGGTGAAATTTTAATTCATGGAGACCAAGGACAAGGTTATATTCGTGTAGATTGGTATACACCTGATGCATTACCAAATTGGGGTGATGGAAGATTAACAATTTTAGGTACAGAAGGATATATTGAACTTAGAAAATATGTTGATATTGCCGGAAGAGAAGGAACTGATCATCTTTTTTTAGTGAATAAACAAAGATGTGAATATATAGATGCATCAAAACAGCCACTTACTTATTTTAAAAACTTAATGAATGACGTTTTTAACCGTACTGAAACTGCAATGAAACAGGACCATTGTTTAAAAGTTATGAGAC
>Ga0208113_1000219_pt1 | contig 29109 bp, 29 predicted proteins | sample Knorr_S7_td_NADW_FD_185598 | JGI IMG/M metagenome (GOLD analysis project Ga0208113, IMG submission 185598) | Marine microbial communities from Southern Atlantic Ocean transect - Knorr_S7_td_NADW_ad_2505m_LV_A (SPAdes) (version 2) | ecosystem: Environmental > Aquatic > Marine > Oceanic | place...
GAGCTATGCGGAATAGCAAAGGGCATTGGCGGATTTTTGAATACTCATGGGGTCTACACTTGTGGCGATATGAAAAAAATTCCGATCAGCGTTCTGGGTCAGCGTTTTGGCAACCCGGGTCGTCGTATTTGGCTGATGGCTCAAGGTAAAGATCCTGAAAATGTTGCAACTTGTATTGCTGGGCCTAAATCCATGGGTCATGGCAAAGTCATGCCTCCCAATACTCGGGATAAGCAAACAATTTTGGTGTACCTGCAGCATATGAGTGAAAAAGTCGGTGCTCGTCTTAGGCGCCATGATCTTCAGGCATCCCGATTTTTTATTGGCATCCGTTCCCAGTACGGATGGATTAGTAGTAAGATGCAAACCGAGTACCCAACCAATGATGGCCAGCAAATTATGCAGTTATGCCACAATCTAATCGACCAACAATGGCACGATCAAGGAATCAGTCAAATCCAAGTCACCGCAATGAATCCAAGACAATGGAATCAGCAACTTAGTTTATTTGAAAACAGCCAACAGGAAATATCTTGCAACAACAAAAACAGAATTATGGATGCAATCAATCAACGTTATGGTGACCTGACCATAGCTCCGGCGAACCTACTCCACCGATCCAGCATGCCCGATGTGATTGCACCCGCGTGGCAACCGCATGGACATAGGAGAACCGTTTAGTGTGTGGCGGAGCAACATACATGCACAATGGTGAGTACTCCAGGGTTTACTTTCCAAACCCGAAGGCAAAATTGCCGGTGCTGTACAAAAACAATGAAATATCCTTGGTATTGTGGGGCAGAAGAAAAGAACAGGCAGGCAAACTACCGATGGGTGGCTGGGCAAGACTGGATTCAATTCATGCTGGTCGCTGGGACAGGTGGTTTCCGAAACCAGTAAAAATACCGGTACTGAGTTTCATGGAGAAAGACCATGAAGGCAAAAGCCATTGGTTCGATCTGGTAAAAGGTCAATGGATACAAGGATTGATAGCCGTTGAAAAACAAGAGCAACGATTATATGTTGTTACAATAGAGCCTGAAATGGAGCACAGCATCCACGACCGCTGGCCCAGAATTATGAGTGGGTGATACAATTGCAACGGCAACGATAAAAAATCATGATGGTAGTATTTTTAGTCTTAACAATAATAATTTTTGGTTTAATCCTGCCCTATTGGGCAGGGGTTATAGCGAAACGCAAAGGCAAAAGTTTTGTGCTTTGGTGCATTCTTCAATTGTTGTTTTTATTCCCAATAGTACTGATCGCCTTCCACTCCCCTGTTGAGAAGAAAAAGTAAGCTGATTTTCCGAGTTATAAGTGAGGGATAACTTGTTCGGCTATAAGTTCCATTGACTGCTCTGGATCCTTGTACAATCGGATAGCAAATTCATCCAAGCCAGCATTCTTGAACTGCACCATTTCCTCGACGAATCGATCGACGTCATTAAAATCACCGGTAAAAGTCAGGTGGTTTAGAAGCTTGTCAATAATGCCGTCTGGAACGCCTTCAATGACATCTGTGTTGTTAGCATAGGCGTGGGCAAATGCATGGAGATTGTCTTCAATGATTTGCGATTCTTCTGGGTCTAAAAATGTGGAGATGTACCAATTTTCCAGCATCCCGCGCACAAAAAGTTTAGCCCTCGCTTCTGTTACAGCTTCCTTTCGATCTGACTTGACGTGCCAAGAAAAAAGATTACTGATTGCAAAAGTCTTTCTGTCGCGTCCATTATTTTTTAAGGATTTATCGATAATACCCATGCATTCATCTATACGAGCCAGAGTAACATCGCTCATCATCAAACCATCTGCTACTTTGGCAGACATTGACAGCATCTGTGGTTTGGTTGCACCGACATAAATTCTTGGCCTGGGTTGGTCTATCCACTGCGGTTTAGGTCCTGTAATCTGAAAAACGTCTTTATTAAACGAGATTACTTTGTCTGCAGACAACTCTTTCAAAAACTCAACACATTCCCTGACGCCCTGTACCATATTTGGATACATCGTTCGTCGGTTGGGTTTTAAGCCCATTGATATTAATGTTCCTCCCCCACCGCCGATAACAATCTTTGCTCTGCCTTTGGACAGTTGATTCAAGCCATACAAAAGGTTGGAAAGTTTCAGGGGATGTGTTTCAAATGGACTGATTGCAACCGGTCCCATCCTAATTTTTTGGGTTGCTTTGGCCAGAATAGAAAAATTAATGAATGGATCGATTGCCGATGGATAGTTTGCAGTTAAAACGGCATTAAAACCAAGTTTCTCTGCCATAACACCCAACTCTGAAAATTCTTCCGTTGTGTGTGTCGGATCTAAAATTATGTCAATCTTCATTGAAGACAAATAATCCTATCTGTTTTATTTTTTCCTATTTTGTCTGCGCCAATCCTCTGGTTCAAGGAATGGACCAGCCCAAATACCCACTTGTGCAGCCATTGCCTCAACCATTTCGTTTTCATACCGATTTGAATATCTTAAATAAGCTACAGCCATTCCAGATCGAACCATTTCCGCCTGCAAGTCCACCCCATTGGCATAACAGATACTGAGTGTTCTTCCGTATCTATCTTTGCCTTCATCCGTGCATTGGACCTCTTGTCCATTGATTAATTGTTTGAGTTTAGTAGAGGCTTTTTTACCGCAAGCCCACACGCCTTTGGGTCCTTTGCAAAACTGAGTTTGACCATAGTAGTTTTTCTCCGGCGCATCAATGCCGCTAAACCTGATCTTGACATTATTAATCGTAATTGTGTCGCCATCAATGACTCTCGCTTTGCCTACAATATTAAAATCAAGCTGCTTTTTTTGAGCCTTATCTAAATATTTTTTATCGACCAAAGTATCGTCTTCGTAGTCTTCAATCAGACCCATAGGCAGTTCCTCTGCTTGGATTGATGATTGCCCTGGAGGTGCTTCAAATGCTACTCCTCCACCCTCTTGGCTGTTAACAACGGATATTGAATTTAAAACTACCGTAAAAAAAACAACAAAAATTATCTCAATTGATCGCATTCTTAATAACTCCTTTTGGATAAATAGAGGGCAATTGACCTGGTGACCCTTTTGGGGATTACTTTAGATAATACAGCAAAAAATTTATTTATAGAGCCATTAATGATAAACCCTTTTCCTTTCATAACCGCTTCAAACCCTTGTTCAGCAACTGTTCTGGCTTCCATCCACATCCATTTTGGTGCATTCTTCACCTCGTGCATCCCAGCTGCTTCATGAAATTCAGAACGGGTTAATCCTGGGCAAACAGCTGAGCAATAAATCCCTCTATCCTGATATTGACCGTGGATACTTTCAGAAAACTTGATCTGAAAAATTTTAACCGGGCTGTACAAACCTGCCATAACCGGCGAGGGAATCAATGGGGCTAGAGAAGCAAGATTGATGATTCTACCGTAATTATTTTGGATCATCCCTGGCAAAAATAAATGGGTCAGTTGAACCACTACGCTGACCATAACTTGTAAAAAATCCTGATGCAAATCCCAGTTCATTTCCTCAAATTTTCCACGGGGGCCGTAACCTGCATTATTGACCAAAGCATCTACATGAATTTCTCTGTCAAGACAGTATTGATGTATTTTAGGGGCTGCTTCTGGATCAGTTAAGTCCATTGGCAATGTATAGACTTTGATTCCATCATGTGCTTTTAATTCGTTTGCAATTTCCAAGAGCCTCGCCTCTCTTCGAGCTGTTAAGACAAGATTAAAACCGGCCTCAGCCCAAACATCTGCGAAAGCCCTACCTATCCCGGCGGAGGCACCGGTAATCAGGACGGTTTTATTTTGATGCAATTCTGTCACTTTATTACTCGCTATTAATAAATCATCATATCCGATCCAACGGAAACTAGTCCATCATAGATCTGTGATATTTCATCCAATAACTCTTCCTCGTTAGCACCCCAAAAAAGTATATGATGCAAAACCAATAAACCAGGTTTAGTTTTGTTAGCAATCTCGCCTAATTCAAAAGTCGAAGTGTGGTGTGCTGCATGGTACTTCTTCCAGACCTCGGTTTTCTTATCAAAACCAGCTTGTGAATAGACCTCATGGACAAGGATATCTGCTCCTTCGCTGTAACGGATCAAATTCTGACTTGGCCTTGTGTCACCGGATATTACAATCGTTTTATCTGGGGTCACAAACCTATAGCCGAACGCATTGTCCCAAGAACCGTGGTTTATTTTGAAAGCGGTTACTTCAATCAAATCGTCCTGAAAAACAACACCCTCAGTAATTTCATGCGTATTCACTTGCCACCCCAAGGCATTGGCGGGCTCCAATCCATCCAAGCGATAGCTGATATCGCTTCGATAAGCTTCAAGAAGGTCTTCTGTCATTTGAGTTAACCCTTTTGGGCCATAAACCTCTAACGGGATGTTTCGCCCAAGAACCCACGGTGTAAGAATAAGGTCAGCATAGCCTGCGGTATGATCAGAATGAAGATGTGTCAGGAAAGCAAGCTTTAAGTTATTGGCATTCAATGCTTCAATTTTACCTCCCCACTGTTTTGAGAGTGCGGATGCCCTCCGCACCACGCCAGGACCAAAATCAACAATGTAGGAATTACTGCCAACCACAATTGCTAGTGAAGGGCCTGACCTTTCCGGATCCGCATTGGGAGTGCCGGTTCCCAGCAGTATCAGCTGGGTTTGTGTTTCTTCGGACTGGGATTTTACAGAGTCTGAAGCCATGAACATCAGAACCAAAAAGACGATTGCGATGTGTAATGGATGGATATTTCTAACAGTTGTCACTTGTGCGTGTCAGAATAATCGTTGCGCTCGTGAACATCACTGGTGGTGTACTCGACGAACTCCCAATCGTTGCCATCGGGGTCATAGAAATACACGCGCTTCCGGGCAGGGTGCTCGTTTGCCTTCAGATTCGGCTCGTAGCCAGCTGCACGCATGTTCGCCTCCAATGTGGTAACGTCGTCCACCTCCCAGCCCAGATGATTCAGTCCTGTGTCGTTACTATAGGGCTTACGCTCAAGCTTGGTCGGTACGGTTTGAATCGCGATGTAAAACTCGTCATTCCCGACATGACGCCAAGGTCGCCCGTAACTATCTAAGCCTTCGCCGCGGACGTGGAAGTCTGGAAAGGCGGAGGTGATGAATCGGGTCATTGCTTCGGCATCCGTGGCCGAAATGTTGGCATGTTCGAGTTTGATCATGTCGGTTCAGCCATGCTTTTTCTTTTTTCTTTTCTGCTGTACTTTTTCTTGTTCTTATGAGTTTTGGTTATGGCATGAGGTGGTATTTGCTTCCTAACCTTTGGTTTTTTTTCTCCGCTGCTCACCTTACCTCATCCTCCATCGCCTGAATCCAATCGTGAATCAATCTTACTGCTTCTTGGTGAATCAAGGATCTACCTGATTCTGGCATCATAACGGCAGGATCGTCTGAAATCATTCTAAACAGTAAAATAGACGCGTCCGGATTGCCTGGAACGATAGAATAGCTCAAACCCCCACTCCCACGCCCTGCTGCAACTGGAGGTTTTAATATTCCTAATTGCTTGGGTCTCTGCTCGCCGTAGTTTAAATACAGACCGGTTGAACTTGCAGATCCTTTTGGCGAATGACAATGGCCGCAGTTAATAGCCAGATAGGCCCTTGCTCTTGCTTCGATATCTTTTGAGGGGTCAGTAAAATCAGCAACAGGTTTCACTGTTTGGGGGTAATTGTCAATAATACCCATCTGCGACCATTTAACCAACTGGTTCATGGTTTGGTTTGGGTAATCAAAATCCATATTTAAATTTCTCGGCTTAGGCCCTATTGGAACAATGCTATCGCCACTGGCATGACATTCTTTGCATTGATTCTTGTTGGGTACCCGATAGCGAACGGGTCTAATTTTCCCTGTTGTATCAGTAAACCTAGTGTTGACAGTCTTGCCGGCGACTTTAAGATAGGCTTCGGTTTGGTCCTCATTCCAGACATAGGCCAAGGTTTCCCAACGATCATGTTTTCTGAGTAATAATCGCGTCTCAATTAATTCTTTTCCAACATCTGAATCGTTGATTCTTTTGCTGTAAGAAAAAGTTTTAATCAAAGCAGTTCCCACCGGGAATTGAAAAACGGAGTTCTCAACATAGTTTGCTGTTTTCTCTACCGGGACATACACAAATCGATCTTTATCTGCATAATCAGAAAACAAAACGGTGATCAAGCTGTATGGAAGTACCTCAGATTTCGGTCTTTGCTCCCCTAAGTTATCAAAAAACCCATACGTTGAGAGCTTGATTGGAAAATCTTCAGAAAGAATTGCCTCATCGTTCACATTTGCCTGTGTATTTGAGAACATAAATAATGCTGCGATTACTAACCACAATATGCTCTTTTTAGCCCTCATTTTCTACTTTGGAAAAGCTAATGTGACTGCAGGTAACGGCCTTACATTGCCAGAAAAAGTGTCAATATCTGTTTCCGGTTGATGAAAATAAGGAAAGACAACATACCAAAACGCATCCAGATTGAGAAAGGTTGCATCGCCATTACTGTCTATCACCAATTTCTCATCAGTCGGTTGACCAAACAAGTACTGCCAAAATGGCATAACTCCATCCCATATGATGTCTGGAACATTTGTTGATGCAATCTCAACCAGAATAGGTCCTAAATTTCCACGTTGATCTGGTTTGTATCCACCGGGTCCAAATTGATTGTCATGAATTTGGATTCTTTTTGGGAATTTCCGGTAATTTGGGTCGTCTGAATCCTCACCTGCAACAACTGCCAGATTAACTGTCGCATTATCCCCGATTACATTGTTAAAAATTTCGACGTTCTCACTTGCCAAAACGATCACACCCGAACCCATTGGTACATCACCTACAATGTTGCCTTCAGGGGCAAAATTGGGCGTGTCATTTTGTATCGACTGATTGCCAAAAACTCGTATTGTGTGCCCTCCTTGCTTGGGTAAATAAGGAAGATCAAAAATAAGAATTCCTCCGGTGTTGTGGGTAGCTAAATTGTTGTAGACATCTGCATGGATGGAGTTCTCTATCTCAATACCAGCAACGTTGTATTCAACACGACTGTTCCTGACAATGATGTTTTCTGATTGGCCAACATAAATGCCTGCATCCGATGCTCCTATGGCAATGCATCCATCAATCAAAACATTCTTGGATTCAACAGGATAAATACCGTAAGCACCATTGGTTGCCTTGGGCCCTCCTGTCCATTCGGTTCTGATATTTAGAAAATAAATCCCATCAGCACCCTTAACCTTGATGCCATCCCCTTTGGTGTCCTCAATTGCAAAATCTTTAAGTACCACATTGTCAGAAGTGATTAGGAGTCCTTGGGCGCCAGTTATTTGACCTTTAAAGTTTAGTATTGTTTTTTCATGGCCTGCGCCGGAAAGTCTGATGTTGTCTACATCAAGTGAGAGGCCGTCCGTAAATTCGTAAATCCCTGCGGCTAAAATAATCTCATCCCCAGGTTGGGCAAGTATCAATGTTTCCTGAAGTTTTTCTTGAATGTTTTTTTCGGGAGAAATATATATCTGTTCAGCGGGTAATGAACTGCAAGCGAACAATAGAATTAAGCTTATTGCTGGATAAACACGCATAGTAAACATAATAACTAACCTAATTAATGGCGGAGAGGGAGGGATTCGAACCCCCGGACGAGGATTACCCGTCAACGGTTTTCAAGACCGCCGCATTCGACCGCTCTGCCACCTCTCCTATTTCTTTAAAACCCTTATATTATAGGGATTTACAGATTTATTATACTCTTTGCAAAATCCCTTTTAATCTCTATGTTTAAGGAACTTTTGAAAAATAATAATTAAATCTATCATCCCTTTCAATAACAATGTCTGCGAAAGCTGGGACTTCCTCCTGTACATAGTGGGTTAAGCGCTCATAATGCATCACAAAACGATCAACTTCTTCACGAGTCATAATCTTCTTTTGCAACTCAGGATCAGTGAGAGTTTTAGCCAATGTTTGTTCTTGGAGCCATCTGCTCTGGTAAATATGATCCATGTTGGGTACTTTGATAACGACCAACAAATCAAATCGATCAAACAGCCTTTGATAATCACCAGCTAATTCTTTGTTGCTCCACTTCGACCAGATACCCTCTGGATCTTCTTCTAATTCAAGAGCGTTCATTGGTGGTTTCCAATCTTTCTCAGATAACGGCTTTGCTCCACCACACCAAGCATCAAAGAAAATGTAATCCGGCCTGCCTTTAAATACTTGCCATGTCGATTTTGGTTTGCATTGACCCAAAAGTTTGGAAAAAGCAGGAATGGGGGTCAAAGTTGACGGTCCTGCAGCAAAGAGTGCGTCAAGTGTTTCCAATCCCATCTGGATATCGTGCGTTCCTGGAACTCCCCTCACCCTGCAAAGAGGATGAACATTATTTGCAAGTCTCTTTCTGTCTTCTTTGGTTTTATAGATATCATCAATCGAGAAACCGATGGAACTTCTTCCACAAGCTTTTCGAAGGAAGAGCTGGATAAAATTAGACAAGGTGGTCTTCCCTGAACCCTGACCACCGGTAAAACAGATTAAATAAGGTCTTTCTTGCTGAGGCAAAAGATTGAAATAAACCCCTAGAGGAGTAACCGTTTCCTGAAAGAAATCTTTGCGTATATCTTTAATTTTTAGTTCTTGGGCATGATTGTTGAGGAACGGGTGTGAGATCTCAAAAAGATCTTTGCATAATTGATCACTAGGACGGGGGAATTGTTCCATTAATTTCTTAATCTGACTAGTAGTATTGCCAACACTGCAGTTAAAGTGCCTGCCAGAAAGGAGGCTAAGAGAGGAAGCTGGTAACCAAAAATACTAAGATCTGCCTTCAAAAAGAACCTGGCAAAATGAGCAACAGAAACTAAAGCAAAAATTGTTGCGCTTAAGGTTAGGACTGTATTTTTCATAATGATTATCTTGGTCTGATTTTGAGCCTCAAGTCAAAATCTATTTTGCCTGCTTGGTGATGTTTCTCCTTTATAGTTTGTAACTTGGCAAGGAATTCTTTGGGCATTTCGACAGTTTTTCTGGCTTTCATATCGACATGAACAATGATGGTTTCTGAAATTGATGATAGTTGCCCTTCTTCATTCAGCAGGATCCCGACAATGTGGATCAACTTTCTATTAAAATTTTCAATGCGAAACCTAGGATAAATTTTCTCACCAAGCAAAAATTCTTTTAGGTAACGTAGACTGTCTTCAACAGCAAAGCTTGAATATCCATTTTGAAAGTGCTCTTTGGTAAATCCCATTTCCTCAAACATTGGTCGAGAATATATATCAAATGCTTGTAAATAATAGGCAACGTTCATATGTCCGTTGAGATCACACATATCCTCAGTTACAACCACTATGGGCGCTTCGTAGGGAAAATTTTCTTGCATGTTTTTTACCTAAATTAGTGGCGGAGAGGGAGGGATTCGAACCCCCGGACGGGGTTTACCCGTCAACGGCTTTCGAAACCGCCGCTTTCGACCACTCAGCCACCTCTCCTATATCTGTAATGTGTATATAGTATAGGGGTTTCGGCGATCAGTAAATCAATTCAAAAGTTGCGATTATGGAAAGCTGGTGGGTGATTTCTCCAACTTCGTAATTTTGCTCATTCATTATCGCTTGATCAGCACTTAGCATTCTCATTTCAGTCGGCCTCGGTTGAAAAGAAATTGGTACCGCATTCGCATCGATTGCCCTCCCAATAGTTGCATTAACAGATGTGGCTAATGCAATGGCTTTATCTTTTGCATCTTCCATGGCCAAAGTGTGCAACTTAATGTTAACCCCAGACGCATTTTTTGAGCTGAACATTGGTGGGTTAATATTGTTCACACCCAGATTAATTGCTCCCTCAATCAGTTGTCCAAGCAAAGTTAAATTCTGTAGATTAACTGTTATGTCCCTATTAATTCTATAACCATCAAAAATACGTTTACCTGTCTTCGGAACGTAAGTATATTCTGGAAAAATATTGATGTTCGTAGTTCTTAGATTCTGTTTTTTGATACCCAGATTTTCTGCAAATTCTAGGAATCTGGAAGTAATATTGCCAACATTATTCTTAATCAAGTCTAGACTCCTTCCTTTATCGCTGATTGAAAATCTTAATGCAGCTTGATCTGGTGGCATTGTCATAGACCCGTGACCTTGGACAGTTACACTAGGAATTGTGGAGTCTTGTATACCTGGCAGAGAGCTAAACAATTGTTGGGAGGAAATGGCATGACTGCTTAATACCAGCAAGAGACCCACGACCAGAGTTAATTTTTTCATACTCAAACTTTACCCCAGCTTTCTCTAATCAACAACCCAGTTTGATCCAATTTCTAATGACAGTTGAATATTGAAGATTTGAAAAATTTGTAAAAGAATATAAGTTATTATGTAAATCGATGATATGAATAATGTTTTATGAAAAAATAAAATTAACCAAAAGGGAATTTTTGATCAATTCGGGGAAATTACTCGCATTGAGTTCGTTCCCTTTATCAACACGTCTGGCATTAGGGAATCAACATTGGGATGTCATAGTCATTGGTGGAGGAACTGCAGGCCTTCCGGCAGCTATCTTTGCTGCTCAAAGAGGACTTAAAGTTCTCATCATAGAAAAAGCTCCTATTATTGGAGGCACTTTGTTTTTATCAACAGGACAAATTGCTGGAGCTGGCACGATCTTTCAACAACGAAAGGGAATAAAAGATAGTCCAGATCAACATTACGATGACATTATGAGAATCAATCACAATACTTCTGATCCAGCATTGACTCGGATTCTTGTTGATCATGCAGGGACTACAATCAATTGGCTGGAACGCAATGGATACAGTATTTTTAATCATCACCCAGTCAAGAAGATAGCGCATGACCCCTTCAAAGTAGCAAGATACCAACAAGGTCCTATGGGTGGAATTTCTATTTTAAATGTCTTGAGACCAATGGTTGAGCAGGAAACTAAAAAAGGAAATATCACGATTTTACTGGAAACCAGTGCTATCGATCTCATGCAATCATCAAATGGAGATGTCAATGGGGTTGTGGTTGAGAACAAAGAAGGCAAAACCATGGAATACAAGGGTCGAAAAATTATTCTTGCCTCGGGTGGATGCGCTTCAAACCCTCAACTATATGAAGAATTGCATAATGTTCCGCTCTACTGTCAAATCGCATACCCACAGAGTCAGGGTATGGGCCTGCTCTTAGGACAATCAGTGGGAGGTTATCTTAGAGGAGGAGAGAAATATTCACCTTTATACGGAATGATTCTAGCTGATGAGAAATACCCCTCCCCCATGTTTGCTATAGTTAAAAACTCAATCGAGAGATTGCCCTGGGAAATCCTAGTCAACTCTGAAGGGAATCGATTTGTTCAAGAAGATCATGAAAGCATTGATCATATGGAGCACGTTATTAAGGAACAACCAGGACATCGTCATTGGGCTATTTTAGATCAAAACATGCTCGGTCAGATGCCTCAGTTAATCTACAATTGGCCAAATGAAAGAATTGTGAACGAATCAGAGAAACAAAAAATGTTTAAGAAGCATGACAGCATTAGAGAATTGGCTATAAAAAGTGGTCTACATCCTCTCAATCTGGAATCAACTATTCGTGAATACAATGATAATCTTAATGATAATAATTCAGATACTTTCGGCAGACAACATCGACCCCTGCCGATAAAGCAACCGCCTTTTTACTCAATCAGAATGCAAGGATGGAGTCTCGTCTCTTTTGCTGGATTGGGGATAAATGAGAACTTTGAAGTCATTAAACCAGGTGGGGAACCAATAAAGAATCTCTATGCAATTGGTGAAGTTATCGGTTTCGGTGCAACCTCAGGTAACTCATATGTGAATGGGATGGGAGTAACTCCAGCGATCACCTACGGCAAGCTATTGGGTGAGAGTATAAAGCCGTTTTAGTTTCTTCTTGTAAGAGGAATGGCTTTTAGAATTATTAGTGATCTTGAATAAAGCACCAGAGAAAAAATTTTACTGTTTAGCTAGTGCTTTTATTACTAAGGTAGGTTGATTCTTTAACCAGGTGCCTAATTCCATAAAACATAACTGAAAACAGCAATGTGCTAGTAAGCAATCTGAGGTCAAAAGGTATTGCTAACAAATATGTTTGAGCTAAAGACACATTGCCTAAGCCGCTTAGATATACCCCAAAATTTACAATTGCGTGCCATAAAACAACACTTAACAAAGAATTAGTCATTAGTCTTTGTATACTTTCTTTATGCAGTAATCTTGATAAAAGACCAATTAAAAGCATGGTGCCGTATACAAACAGCATTGTAGTCCCGTAGAACCCTAGTATAAGGTCCGTAACAAGCAGTAAACTTACCGGCAATAATAATTGTAAATTTTTATTGTCAGTTACAAACGGCATAAAAACAGCCATCGCAATCAAGGGAGTGTAGTTTGCGGGCATTATAAATCTTGCTAAAAATATGCAAGCCAGCAGCAAGCCAGCGGTTTTAAAAAATTCTTTCATATCCATACCCGTATTGTAAAAAAGGTAAGCTGCTGATGCAATGAGAACTAAATACAGCCCTGCAGTTCTTTGGCAGTATAGCAATTTCTCATGGTTTATTCCTTTGCAATTAGTTCCCCATTGCATAGCATGCGATATTTTTGCTGCGTGATTTGATAGCATGTTAGACTGCTCTCAACAGTTTTTAAAATCAATACAAATATAGATGGCAGGAATGTTTCTTCTTCAAAAAAACAAGTCCATGGTTTTCTATTATGGCATCTTGCTCAGTTTATTTTTCTTAGGTTCAAATCAGTTATCTGCTGCAGAGTTTGAGGTTAACGAGGTCATTGTTCAGCTCTCGATTTTACAAAATCAAGTGGACAATCAAACCTTGAATGAGAGAGAGATCAAGGACATCAGAGAAACAGCACTGAGCTTGAGAGCTGGATCATTGGAATGTGTCAGTGAGATTGAACCGCAGGTTGCAACTCTTAGTCTTGAAGTCGAAGCCTTAGAGCAAATTAAACCCGAAGTCGATATTGAGATCTACGATCGTCTTACAACCGCAAGAAACTTACGAGGACAGGTTGATGCAAAGCTTAAAAACTGCTACCTATCTGTTGTCAGATCAACACGGATAATCGATGTCAGTAACAAATTACTTAATGATTTCACAACAGAATTTTTAAGCAAAAAGGGTGTTCATATCATTCGGGCTATCGCAACGATACCTGAACAAATCGCTCTGTTACCCAGTTTGTTATTTGATGAGACCATTAAGAGAATTAACCAAGAAACTTTATTGGTGCTGGCCCTACTTTTAATCGTGGGATTTGGCTTTGGTTTTTTGTTAGGCGGACAAATTAAGAAAATTCAATACACTGAGTTTTTTAAGCAGTTCGATCGCCAATTAATTTTAGACCTAAGAAAAGTTTTTAAACCCTTTGGCCGAGTCCAAGCACCTTTGATTATCGGATCTTTAGGTATTGCCATTGCCATCAGCCTTGCCCTGTCAGTAGGGACCTCAGAATCACTGATTATTAGATTGGCATTGAGTCCGTTTATTGCATCTTTATTCCATGTTTTCATCAACTTCGCTACCGGATCACTCTCGCCTATGGGTATTAAAGACGGTTTCAATGAAGAAGATTCTCGATCCCTTAGACAAAGAATGAGGTTTTTCACGTTGATCCTTATTATTAGCTACATTGTTTTCGGCCCTGACTGGTTGACCAGCACCGTCACCAGTCCAGCCGCTGCAGAACAGTCACTGATGAGGATTGCGATAGTTGGGGTATTAATAGTAGCTCTGATCCTGGTATTAAATGCATTCTCAAAAGCGTTCTTCGTCAATGGTCAACCTAGAATTTTAAGTTTGGTAGGCTATTCTGCATTGACTATCAGTTTCCTAGCCGAACTATCAGGTTTTCATAATCTAGCCAGTTTTGTTTTAGGTGGTTTTATGATCACTCTCCTTGCTAGTTATGCCCTGTGGTCTCTTTTGACTCTTAGCGTGAATACAAGGAATTGGATTAACGCCTCAACGCATATAGTTGGGATTAAAATAAGAGGCTTCTTAAATATTACCAGAGACCTTGGTAAATCTAGACTTGGAATTTATCAGATTTTTTTTGATGCTCTATTTTGGATCGGTTTTCTGGTAATCATTTTTAATATTTGGGACCCGACGGGGACCATTTTGGGAACTTTGTCTTCCTACGCAAGGGATGGGATTCCCATAGGTGAGATACGCATCGTACCGACAAATATTGTTGGAGGGATCATAGCTTTCACAGTTCTATTGGCCTTTACCGGGTGGATCAAAAGATGGATTGATAAACGGTGGCTCAGACAGATTATTTCTAGCGATAGAGGGGCCAGAGATGCTTTGGTAACAATTGTAGGTTACACGGGTTTTACGATCTCTTTACTGATCGGTTTATCGATAGCAGGTATTAACATAACCGGTTTAGCTGTAGTCGCTGGTGCACTCTCTGTGGGAATTGGATTCGGACTGCAATCGATAGCAAATAATTTTGTTTCAGGAATCATCCTTTTATTTGAACGACCGATCAAAGCTGGAGATTTTGTAACCGTTGGTGATGTCGAGGGCTTTGTTAAAAAAATAAGCATACGTGCCACTGAAATTGAAACATTAGACAATCAAGATATGTTGGTTCCAAATTCTGAATTGATTTCTGGGCGTGTAACCAACTGGGTACTGCATAATCCCTATGGAAGACTCAGAATTAGAGTTGGTGTTGCCTATGGCAGTGACATTAATAAAGTAAAGGATATCCTGGAAACCGTAAGTCACGAAAATAAGAGTGTTATAACCGATGGCAGAGTCTCACCTCCAAAAGCATTGTTCATGGGTTTTGGTGAAAGTGCCCTTGAATTTGAGCTAAGGGTTCGAATTTTTGATATCAAAAAACGATACGATGTTGTCAGTGAACTCAATTTTAAGATCGATGAAGAGTTTCAAAAAAACCACATCATTATCCCTTTTCCCCAAAGAGATATACACATAAAGGATTGGTCGCCAGAGTCGAAAGAAAAGTCTAAGTAATATTACCCTATCACTTGCTGATTCCCTACATAGGGCCAAAGTACTTCAGGTATGGTAATTGTTCCATCTTTTTGCTGATAGTTTTCAAGAATAGCAACCAAAGTCCTACCAACCGCTAGTCCTGATCCATTGAGTGTGTGGACAAACTCGTTTTGACCTGTTTGCTCATTTTTCCACCTTGCCTTCATTCTTCTCGCCTGAAATGCTTCACAATTACTGCAAGAAGATATTTCTCTGTATCGATCCTGGGATGGCAACCAGACCTCAATATCGTAGGTTTTTGCAGCTGCAAAACTGCTGTCCCCGGAGCAAAGCAACACTACTCGATATGGAAGGCCCAACTTAATCAAAATAGATTCTGCATTCTGTGTTAATTCTTCTAAAGCGTCGTAGGACTCTTCGGGTTTAACAATGTGAACCAATTCGACTTTTTCAAACTGGTGTTGCCGTATCATGCCTCGGGTATCCTTACCATAAGAGCCAGCTTCAGAACGATAACAGGGTGTGTGAGCAATAAATTTTTTTGGCAGTTCGTCGGATTGTAAAATCGTATCTCGAACAAGATTTGTCAATGGAACCTCAGCGGTAGGGATTAAATAAAAATCATCGTCGCTATCTATCTTAAAAAGATCATCTGCAAACTTGGGCAAATTCCCTGTCCCTTCAAGAGATCTGCTTTTTACAAGACTTGGGACATAATACTCGGTGTAATGATTTTCTTGCGTGTGGACATCAAGCATGAATTGAATCAAGGCCCGGTGAAGCCTAGCAAAATCATCTTTAAAAACAGCAAAACGTGACCCAGATATTTTTGCCGCCGTTTCAAAATCAAACAAACCTAGATCTTGCCCCAGTTTTACATGATCCTCGACTTTAAAATCGAATACCCTAGGTTCACCCCAAACACGTATTTCTTGATTCATTGATTCATCGGTTCCGTCCGGCACTGAATCGTGAAGTAAATTGGGAAAATCCAAATAAAATGCATTGAGTTGAGAAGACAGTTTGTTTAATTTTTTTTCGTAATTTTTTAAATCTTGATTTAGTTCACGCATTCTAGATTTTGACTCTGATAATGCTGCAGCCTCAGATTTTGCTAGACCAATCTCTCTAGAAGCCCTGTTTTTTTCACTGCGTAAATTGTCTAGTTGAGATTGCAGTTTCCTTCTCTGAGAATCAAGTTCAATAACTTCATCGAGATTAAACTTCATGCCGCGACGAGCCAAATTTTTAGCAACGTAATTCCTGTCGTCTCTTATTCTTTTTGGATCTAGCATATATACATTGAAAGTCTATAAAATTATCTAAAAATTAGACAGAACTATCAAAAAATTTGTCTGTTAGAACCGGAACTATAAAAAAACTAAGTACCACGCCGATTCCGTCAGCTATCCAGTCAAGCCATTCAAATGTACGGTCAGGTAAAAAGTTCATCTGAATGTATTCAAGTACCAAACCAAATAAAATCAAAGAAACACCAACTAACAGCTGATGGGGCTTAGGAGTGACATACATAAACCACATCATGGTAAGAAAAAACATTAAAACATGGGCCAACTTGTCAACTTGATTCAGGTTTATCAGATCCATTGAAGGTGCTGGTATGAAATGCAAGTATGTTAAAAGCACTACAACTGAAAAAGATCCGATTATTTGAAAATAGAAATTAGTTTTATCACTCATGAAATTCATGATGTTTGATCAAAAACATCGGTTCCCTTGGGTACGGGGATTTCAAAAGACGAGTCAGACAATGGGGCATTTAGAATGACATCATCGAAAACAATAGCTATAGATTGGCCACTAGCATCCCATAGTTTTATTTCAGTTAACAACATTTCAACAACAGTAATTTTCATTTTTGTAAAGAGATTATTGCTCTCTTTCTGAACCAGAAAAACCGAATAGATATTGTTGTTGGATGTTTCTGAACTAATCTGGTAGTAGCTCATCAGGCTGTCATTTTTAAGTAAAATATTGGCGAGTGATGATTGGTATCGATCTGAAAATGGAACTATGACTACCTGATTTAAATTGGCGTCGTAAGTTGAAATTTTTTGGTTACGGACAATGATTCTCTTGAGACTGGGGACTGTAAATTGCCACATTATATTACCTGGCTTTTTAAGAAGAAAAGAACCTTCAGTGTAATCAATGACATCGTTTGCAGGACTGTAAATGGATTGCTTGAAACTCGCTTGAAGTGAATGAATTTCATTCAAATATTCATTGATATTTAACGAAGGCCCTTCAGTGGAATAGCTAAGATTAAAAGCCAGTAAACTAATAAGGATTACCACAATGCAGCCACACTCCTTTAGTTTTAGCATTTTGGCTTAAGCTTCAGGTGGTGGTGGTGCTAAAACTTCCCTTTTACCATTTGATTCAAGGGGGCCGACAATACCCACGTCCTCCATGTGCTCCACAAGTCTTGCAGCTCTGTTATAACCTATTCTAAGTCTTCTTTGAACGGATGAAATGGATGCATTTCTGGATTCAGTAATCAATTTAACAGCTTCATCATACAAAGGATCTGATTCGCTATCTTTTGAGCCACCGGTCACTCCTTTGGAATCAACCCACGGGATGCCATCAATTTCTCCGGATGTGACCTCGTCTATAAAGATTGGTTCCGAACTGGATTGTAAATTTTCTGAAACCCGTCGGACTTCTTCATCTGAAACGAAAGCTCCATGGATCCTTATTGGCATGGAGGTCCCTGGTTGAATAAACAACATATCGCCATTACCGAGTAAACTTTCCGCGCCCATTTGATCCAAGATGGTTCTAGAGTCTACCTTGGCCGAACACTGATAAGCAATTCTACACGGTATATTGGCTTTGATCAGTCCAGTAATAACATCGACAGAGGGTCGCTGGGTTGCAATAATCATGTAAATTCCTGATGCTCTTGCTTTGGCGGCTAATCTTGTGATGAGGTGCTCTACCTTCTTACCAACTGTCAACATCATGTCTGCCAATTCATCAATGATGACAACAATCTTTGGCAAGGGTTCCAAATCAGGGGCGACTGGATTCTCTCCAGATTGTATCTTTGTTTCAAGATCAAACAACGGATCTGTGACAGGGCTGCCTGCCTCAATTGATTCACTGATCTTTTTATTTAGACCGTTTAAATTTCTGACCTTAAAACTTGCCATCAACCTATACCGTCTGTCCATCTCCATCACACACCAGCGGAGAGCATTAGCAGCTGCCCTCATATCTGTGACCACAGGACAAAGCAAATGTGGAATGCCTGCATAGACAGATAATTCCAGCATTTTCGGATCGATCATAATTAATCTTATTTCTTTAGGTGTTGATTTATAGAGGAGACTTAAAACCATTGCATTAATCCCCACTGATTTACCTGAACCAGTAGTTCCTGCTATTAACAGGTGGGGCATTTCTGCTAGATCTGTACATACAGGATTGCCAGCAATATCTTTGCCAAGTGCAATAGAAAGAGGTGATTTCATATCTGCGAACATTTTTGACCTCAAAATCTCACCCAACACAACTAATTCTCTTTTCTCATTAGGAATCTCAATTCCTATGACAGATTTCCCCTCAATAACCTCAACAATCCTGACACTTGAAACCGATAGTGATCGAGCAAGATCTTTAGATAAATTGCTGATTTGACTAACTTTAACTCCAGGTGCAGGGTTGATTTCAAACCTGGTGACAATGGGCCCGGGTAAGACTTCCACAACATTTGCAATAATTCCAAAATCTTTCAATTTAAGTTCCAGAAGCCTTGACATTGCTTCTATAGACTCTTTGGAATTTCCGATTTTTTCATCAGAAGCTTTGTCCAATAAATTCAGATCAGGTAGTTCATCATTGGTTCTTGATTGGAAAAGTTTTGTCTGTTTTTCTTTGATTGATTTTTTTCCTTCTTTAATTTCCTTAACTCTTTTGTCAGGTTCAGGATCAATCTTAGAAATTTTTTTAGGTGGTTCCTTTTCGGTTTCTTCTAAATGTTCTTTCTTTTTGATTGTATTTTTCTCTCCAAAAGAACTGATCAACTGCCTTAATGGAGTCAACGCTCTGATAGAAAGTTGGCCAAAAGTAGTAACGAAATTGATAACGGCCTGACCCGTCAAACGAATCAGCTTAACCCATGAAAACCCAATAAAAATTGGCATAAAAATAATCCAGATAGCTGCTGAAAGGAGTGTTGTGCCAACCTCACCTAACCCTTGAGATAACAACTGATTAATTTCCAAACCAATTATTCCACCTGCACCTGAATCTTGGGGTACCCAAGATACTGATATGTACATACTTGAGAGGCAACAGGTTGATAATAAGACAAATACGAAAGCCAAAAATTTGATTGCAGCAGATTGAACATCCGATTTAGGATGATCTTTTCTGTCAATTAGATTGAGCCCATAGACCAAGAAAAATACTGGAAAAAAATAACTCGCTAATCCAAAAAGATAGATAACAAAACTTGAGAAGAAAGCCCCTACTACACCCAGATAGTTGTTTACCTCACCGACGCTTTTTATATTTTTATACCCTGGATCTGCTGCATCAAAAGTAATCAATGCAATTAGTACAATTAATGCGAAAGAAAACAGAGCGATAACAGCAGATTCTCGAAGGATAGAGCCTTTGGTAAACGGTTTTTTGATGTTGATGTTAGAAATAATTTCTTCCTTTAACTAACGATTATTTTAAAAAAAAAATAATTGATGCTTGAAGCTATATACTCATCAATAACTCTCATTTGCAATATTATCATTGTTTATAGAAAATCTAACACATCGCATTAATTTATGGAAAGAACCAAACATTGCAGATTATTGATTTTGGGTGCCGGTCCAGCTGGTTATTCAGCAGCAGTTTATGCTGCAAGAGCAAATTTAAAACCAGTCTTGATCACTGGTGCAGAACCGGGTGGTCAAATGATGACCACGACCGACGTTGACAATTGGCCTGGAGATAGTGAAGGCTTGTTAGGGCCTGTACTAATGGAAAGAATGTTACAACATGCACAACGATTTAAAACTGAAATCATTTATGACCGCATAGATAAATCTGACTTGTCAAAAAAACCTTTTCAACTATTCGGAGACAACGTTACATACACTACTGACGCCTTGATTATTGCCACAGGTTCAACTGCTCGATACCTTGGGCTTAAAAGTGAAGAAAAATACAAAGGAAAAGGCGTTTCTGCTTGTGCTACTTGCGATGGATTTTTCTATAAAAATCAAGATGTTGTAGTCATAGGTGGCGGGAATGTTGCTGTTGAAGAAGCATTGTACTTATCAAATATTGCAAAGTCAGTTATCTTGATTCATAGAAGAGATGCTCTTAGAGCAGAAAAGATGCTTCAAATGAGACTGTTTGATAAGACTAAGGCAAATGGCAATATATCAATTATTTGGGATCATGTGCTAGAAGAAGTCATGGGAAATGACAATGGGGTTACTCAGATAAGAGTAAGAAGTACGGTTGATGAAAATAAAAAACAAGTTCTAAACATTTCAGGGGTTTTTATCGCAATCGGCCACGACCCAAATACGGATATTTTCAAAAATCAAATCTCTTTGGATGACTCAAATTACATTATTTGTGATGAACAACACCCAAAATTTAGTACACAAACTGATATTGAAGGAGTCTTTGCTGCTGGTGATGTATCTGACCCGATCTATAGACAAGCAGTTACTTCTGCGGGAAGTGGTTGCATGGCTGCGCTTGACGCAGAGAAGTACTTAGATGCATTAAAGTAAATTGATTTAAACTAAAGTTTTATTAGGAGAATTTTGCATGGCAAAAGAAGAAGCAATACAAATGAAAGGTGTGGTCAAGGAAACTCTGCCAAATACAATTTTCAGGGTTGAATTGGAAAACGGACACACAATCATCGCTCACATATCTGGGAAAATGAGGAAACATTACATCAGAATTTTAACTGGAGATAGTGTCACCGTAGAAATGACCCCCTATGACCTGACAAAAGGAAGAATTATTTTTAGAGAAGTCTAAAAATCAAATCAATCGTGTTGCTCTTTAATGCGTTTTAGTGGAAAATGAGGGAGTGTAAAATTGATTGCCAAACAGGCGTAAAAATGGAGAAATATTCAATGAAATCCAGACCAATTCTTAAAACTTTTCTTGCTTCTAGCGTGTTAGTTTTTTTAACAGGCTGCTATGCTGACTTACACAACGCTGATAAAGCCATGCAGAGCCAGATTAAAGACATGAAATCCGAAATTTCCTCTGGCCAAAACTCAGCAGAAGAAGCAGCTAGAGCTGCTCAGGAAGCTGCAAATGCTGCAAGTGAAGCAGCCGCAAAAGCAGAAGCCGCAGCTGAAGCCAGTGAGGAGAAAGCAGAAGAAGCTGAGAGAATATTTGAAAGAGATCTAGGTAAGAAATAAGTTTATTATCGGCTGTTTTTTCCCTTACTCGCCTTACTCGGCCAGCTGTCTCTAACAACTATCTGGTCTTTGTCCCAATCTCTGCAATCATAGTTGGAACTCCTGTTTTCTTTTCGAAGATTTCTTTAACCTTGGTCCAATCAATTGTTGCACCTGTTTGTCTATCAAAGACAAAACTTTTGATCATTGATTCAACACCTATGTAGCTGCTATTTATATCTTCTGGTGAAAGTGTGTCATGAATCTCCAGAAAAATCTGACTTCCCAAGATCCCTATTTTAAAGGGTTCATTTATAATTTTTACTTGTAAACCAATATCAGTAAGAGAAAAAATTAACCGTATGTCTTCAGGAAAAAGACGAATGCATCCATGTGAAACTTGCATTCCAACCCCATCTGGTTTGTTGGTTCCGTGAATGAAATATCCTCCAGGAATGTCGAGACGCATTGCCAATTTACCCAAAGGATTATCAGGACCGGCTGGTATAACGGGTGCTAAATAAATCCCTTCTTCTTGGTATTCTTGACGCACTGATAAAGGTGGATACCAAGAAGGGTTTTCCAATTTCAGATCCACTTTAGATATTCCCAAAGGAGTTGTCCAATCCATCCTTCCAATACCAACTGGGAAAGTAATTAATTCCTCACCATTCGAATAAAAACCCCTATATTCAGCAAGATTGATGGTCATCCCCTTTTTCAAATAGTTACTGGGAACGATAAATGCTTTCGGCAGCAGAACCATTGTCCCTTCTCCAGGTATCCATTTATTCACAGATCTGTTGGCTGAGACAATCTCAGTAAAACCAAGATTGTGGGCTCTTGCAAGATCAATCAATGTATCTTCGTAAACAGTTTCGATTGTTTCTGTCTTTCCGACGATCTCAATATTTTCACGGATATCAAAAATAGAAGCTGCTTGACTGGAGCAAATAAAAGAGGAGAAACACAATAAAAATAAGGAAATTTTTATACTGTATTTCATGACTATTGAAAACATTCTTTAGGCGATAATTACAACTTAATAATCATGGTGCCCCAAGTAAAGCCGGCACCAAAGCCTAGCATAAGAATTGTGTCCCCTGAGTCTATTTTTCCTGAATTGATACCTTCATCAAGTGCAAGTGGTATCGATGCTGCTGATGTGTTGCCGTGATGAGACAAAGTAATTATTACTTTCTCAATTGGAATGCCTAACCTTTTTGCAACTGAGTGGATGATTCTTGTGTTTGCTTGGTGAGGGATAAGCCAATCTATATCATTGATATTCATATTTTGTTTTGCCAAGGCTTCCAAGGTAATTGATTCAAGGGTTTTAACCGCTACCTTGAATACCTCATTGCCCTTCATGTGTAGACAATAATCATCTGGTTTAGGTTGTTCTGGTTTTCTCGAAGTACCATAAGGAACATACAATAAATCACCATAGGCGCCATCGGCTCCCAATTCTGAAGACAGTATGCCGGGTGTATCTGATGGTTGCAAAATTGCTGCTCCAGCGCCATCAGCAAACAAGACGCAAGTATTCCTATCAGTCCAATCAGTTATTCTAGATAGAGTATCGGCTCCAACCACCAAAGCACAGGAAGAATCCCTAGAACGGATAAATTTATCTGCAATGTTCATTGCATAAATAAAACCGCTGCAGGCAGCCTCAACACTGAAAGCAGCAGAGTTCTTTATCCCTAATCTCTCTTGAATGATCGTACCAACATTCGGTGTTACTACATCAGGAGTACAAGTACCGACAATAATAAGATCGATTGACTCGGCTGCAATTTCTGCCTTATCAATAGCACGATTCGCTGCTTCGTATGCCAAATCTGAGGTATTTTGATCAATTGAAGCAATTCTCCTTTGCTCGATTCCAGTTCTAGAGCGAATCCATTCATCTGTTGTATCAATTTGCTGTTCAAGATCACGATTGGTTACGATATTTTCTGGGAGATAACTGCCAGTTGCTATAATTTTTGAAAACATAAAAAAGAGGATACCTTAAAACGCACCTATCAATTTAGAAACAATTTCACTCTGCACCTCTTCAATCGCAGTGATCAGTGCATGATGTACACCAAATGCATCGGAGTCGCCATGACTTTTAACCACCACTCCATTTAGCCCTAACAAAAGTGCACCGTTGTAACGGCGTGGATCGATTTTATCTTTCGCCAGATCAAGAGCAGGCTTAGAGACCATAGAGGAAAATTTATTATAGGCGTTTGCATTGAAAGCATCTTCTACAAACTTAAATACCAAGCGGACACTTCCCTCCACGGTTTTAAGTGCAATATTTCCAGTAAATCCGTCAGTCACCACAACATCGGCTTTATCCTCAACTATATTATTACCTTCAATATAACCAATAAAATTGATTGAACTGGAGTTCATTAAGTTTGCTGCTTCTTTTATTACTTGGTTGCCTTTACCCGCTTCCTCACCCATATTCAATAGACCTATCCGTGGTTGATCAATTCCTCTTATCTCTCTAGCTACCACATCACCCATTAAAGCAAATTGGTAGAGTTGTTCTGCTGTACAGTTGGAGTTGGCTCCTAAATCAAGAACATAAGTACTGCCTTTAATCGTAGGAATAGAGGTCATTAAGGCAGGCCTGTCGATGGTTGGTATGGTTTTTAAAACGTATTTAGAAATTGCCATTAAGGCTCCGGTATTTCCAGAGCTAACACATGCTTGGGATGCGCCATCCTTTACTAGATCAACCGCACGTCTCATAGATGATTGCTTTTTTTTTCGTAAAACTACAACCGGCGGATCGCTCATCTGAACGACCTCATCAGCATGTAGGATTTGGAGGCGATTGCCAATTTTACCTGATGTTTGCTTTTCTATGATTTCTTTGTTGCCAACAAGAAAAATTTTAACATCTTTCCTCAGCTCCAATAGATTCAATGCTGCATTAATGGATGCTTCGGGATCTTTATCTCCACTCATCACATCCAGTGACAGTGTTATAAAATCACTCAAAAAAACACCTCTATTCTTCTTCCAATTGCTCTTTTTCCTTGAAAGCAATGACCCGTTTACCACGATAAAATCCTTGGGGACTGATGGTGTGTCTGATATGAGTCTCTCCAGTGACTTCATCATTGGTAATAGAGGGTTTCTTAGCTTTGATTTGAGACCTTCTCATATCACGTCTTGATCTTGTTTTTCGTTTTTTTTGAACTGCCATTTCTGCTTCTTAAACCTCTTTAAAAAATTAATCCTTATCTTTTGCTTTTAATAGTTTATCCAACCCAGAAAATGGTTTATTTTTCTGATGCTTACCGTTAGATTTATCACTCACAGCTAAAAACAAGCCTAAGGTATCGTTATTTTCACATAATGCAACTTTATTATGCATTAATGACATTGGGATCATCGATAAAACTTCATCTTCCACGATCTTTTCAATTGAAAGTCCATCTGAATCCACCGCAATTGTATTTACAGAAGATAGACCAGTTTTGTTTTGGTTTAATGACTCTATAATCAAAAAATCAATGGAGGTTTCTGCCTGCCACTCAATAGGCCCAAGACATCGTTGGCACGGCATTGTAAGCGACACCGAAATACTGCCTTTTATTTTTGGGTCAATTGATTGTTCAGTAAAAATTTTTAGATTTATCGAGACTTGATTACCATCCGTTTGGTTATCGTCAATCAAGAAATGAGGTAGTCTAGGAAAAGTAATGGCGGGAATCACATGATCAATTACATAATTATTTCTAGATAAATCAGAAAAATCTTTGATGCTTAAAGTATTCTTAAACATGATTCCAATCACAATAATACTTCCTAGTTTACCAATAATGTCTTTTTGACTTTTAAATATTTACAGATAATGACCCGAAGCACTCCCAAAATTATTCTTGGATCAAGCTCAATTTATCGAGCAAAATTGTTGTCAAAATACGTCCCAAATTTTGAATCAATTGCACCTGAGATTGATGAATCTCAATATCCAAAAGAATCTCCGCAAGACTTGTCGATGCGATTAGCAAAAATTAAAGCTAGGAAAATTGCTGACATCAGACCCAAGGATATTGTTATTGGATCTGATCAAGTTGCAAGTTTTAAAGATGTTTGTATTGGGAAACCACCGGACTATGAGAGCGCGTACCAAACAATAATTAAATTTTCTGGTAAGAATATTTACTTTTACACCAGTGTGGCCATTGTGATTAAAGAAGAGAAAATTGAATTAACCCATCTTGATAAGACCATAATTAAATTCAAACCATTTGGAAAAAAAGAACTGGAAATTTATTTGAATAGCCAAGATATTTTTGATTCCACTGCGGCTGTTAAGTATGAATCCGAACAATTTCAGCAATTAGTGGATCAAATGATCACCAAGGACGAACAAGCAATTATTGGACTACCAATGGTTTGGTTGACGGGACAATTAAAAAATTTAGGATTGTACTAAACTTAAATGTTTGTTACTGATGCTCAATTTGTTCAATTAAATCTGGTGAGTCTCCGATCTCAATTTTTCCAAGACTTCAACCAGTTTAGTATCCAGTTTAGATTTGAAGCTAAAAGTGTTCTCTGTTGATGATAAACCTGGAAACTTTATTGACTCTGCGTGCAAAAAAAGCCTGGTCAAACCAAATTCAGAAACAATTTGATCCGGTTGTATGCCATAACGATGGTCTGCAGCTAATGGAGTCTTCATGTACTTTGCATGTGCTCTTATTTGATGAGTTTTACCGGTAATTGGTTCTATTTTAAACAGTGCTGAGTTTTTATATTTTTCCATTAGAAAAAATTTTGTTCTGGCCTTCTTACCTGAATCATCAGGTACGGCTAAACGACCGTTTTCAGGCGTTGAGATTATTTTTAGAGGTTGGTCAATTTCGTAGACTGTTTGGGTAAATTTACCAACCATTAGCCCTAGATAAGTTTTTTGAACTTTACCTTCTCTAAAATATTCATGTAATTTCCTAAGCTTAGATTTCTTTTTAGATACCAATAAGCAACCACTTGTGCCTTTGTCCAATCGATGCACCAATTCAAGATGCTCATTACGTTTTTCACGGGAAGATCTTAAGAGCTCAATCAGACCGAGATGAATTCCACTGCCCCCGTGAACAGCTAAACCAGAAGGTTTATTAACCAATAAAAATGAATCATTTTCAAATATGACTATATTATTGATCCACCTAAGATCATTTTTACGTACAGAACTAAAATTTGTTTTTGGTTCGTTTAGAGCATAGGGAGGTATTCTTACCGTATCATTAACATGTACTCTACTTCTTGGTTTCGCTCTTTTTGAATTAATACGAACCTCGCCTTTTCTAATCATCCTATATATTCTTGATTTTGGCATCCCTTTAATTATTTTTATAAGATAGTTATCCAATCTCATTCCGTCATCATCTCTGGAGACAATAACTTTATTATTTATACCCAAGTCTTTCATATTTCAGATAATTTTAAGTGTTGTAAATCAAAAATTGGTGATAGTAAATCAACTTTGTTATACTCCCCCGCAATAATAACTTATATGAAGAAAATAAGTTAAAACGATAGATTCGATATAAGTAATCTAGAAGGTCCTAGAGACCAGGAATTTTTAGGCAAAGACAATAGGATAGAACCAGATCTTTGTTGGTTAATTAAAAAAAGTTTTTTAGTATTTTAGTATTAGAGTGAGACAAAAAATAATAACTAATAATAAGCATTATTTGATTCCAAATAGTGCTGGACTACCAATACAGACCAAATAATTTCTATCTTGTTGCCTTGTTAAGAGAGGTAACTATGAAAAGAATGTTAATCAATGCAACTCAAGAAGAAGAGTTGCGGGTGGCCATGGTCGATGGCCAAAAACTTTATGACCTTGATATAGAAATCAAGTCAAGAGAACAAAAGAAAAACAATATATACAAAGGGAAGATCAGCAGGGTAGAGCCCAGCCTTGATGCAATTTTTGTTGACTTTGGCTCTGCAAGAAATGGCTTTCTTCCTTTTAGAGAGGTCTCAAGGGAATATTATTTGTCTGAACCCATACCGGGTGAAAAACGCGACATCAAAAAACTTCTAGAGGAAGGCCAAGAAATTGTCGTGCAGGTTTCCAAAGAAGAGCGCGGCACTAAAGGTGCAGCACTGACTACGTTTATTAGTTTGGCAGGTCGGTTTATTGTCTTAATGCCCAATAAAGCAAAAGCTGGTGGAGTATCCAGAAAAATCATGGGTCAAGACAGAGAACAAATCCTGGATAGTCTAAGTAATCTTGGAGTTCCTAAAGAAGCTGGATTGATCATTAGAACGGCTGGTCTAGGTAGATCTGACATTGAACTCGAATGGGATCTAAAACATCTGCTTGGTATTTGGAATTCAATTAAAAAAATGGCTGTCAATGTTGAAGCCCCAGCTCTAATTTTCAAAGAAGACAATTTGATTGTTAGGGCCATGAGAGATCATTTAAATGATGAAATAAGTGAAATAATCGTGGACGATGAGAACACATTCAAAGACGCCAAAAAATACCTTAAACAAGTGACCCCTAACAATTTGAAAAAACTTTTATATTATAAAGAAACAACACCTTTGTTTACGAAATTCCAAATCGAGCATCAAATTGAATCAGCCTATTCAAACAAAGTTATTCTGCCCTCTGGTGGAAGTGTTGTTATTGATTACACAGAAGCATTGGTTTCTATCGACATTAATTCTGGAAAATCAACAAAACAATCTGGTATTGAATCAACCGCATTAAAAACAAATTTAGAAGCAGTCGACGAGATAACAAGACAATGTAGACTGCGAGATTTAGGTGGGTTACTCGTTATTGATTTTATTGATATGAGACAACACAGAAATCAAAAACAAGTTGAAAACGCTTTAAAAAATGCGGTTAAATCAGACCGAGCAAAAATTTCGCTCGGTCATATTTCTAAATTTGGTTTGCTGGAAATGTCCAGACAAAGGTTAAGACCATCATTAGGAGACTCAGCTTACAGAATCTGTGGAAATTGTAGTGGAATGGGTCGAATTAGAAGCACAGAGTCTTTAGCGTTAGCAGTTCTTAGACTGGTTGAAGAGGAAGCAAGAAAAGAAAACACTGCCAGTGTAATTGCTGATATACCATCGGATGCCGCAACGTATCTTTTAAATGAAAAAAGACAATGGATTAAAGATATTGAACAACGAGAATCTGTACATATCATTTTGATTGCAGATTCGGAACTTTCAAGTGTTAACTTCTCAATTAAAAGACTGAGAAAAGATGAAGCCAATTTAGCTGAATACAAGCAAGCGAGCTATAAATTGGCGAAAACAATTAAACAAGATAATGCATCCTTAAATCCTATTAGCCAAGCAATGGGAAATTCCAGGAACTTAAATCCTAAACCTGTTACTGCTTGGGATATTGATGATGTTCAAACACCAAATCTGATTGATCGGTTCATGTTTTGGTTGGAGAATAAACAAAACAATAAAGTGAAGGCTAACCAAGGCAAGAATAAGCCAAGATCGAAAACGAGAAAAAGCACAACTGGAGTTGCTGGAAACAAGAGAAAAAAATCAACTAATAAAAGAACAACACCAAAAAAACGATCAGTAAAGCAAGAATCGCCTCAGAAGAAAACTGCTAAGAGAGGACCCAAGCAAGACGCTGC
>Ga0208113_1000220_pt1 | contig 28992 bp, 28 predicted proteins | sample Knorr_S7_td_NADW_FD_185598 | JGI IMG/M metagenome (GOLD analysis project Ga0208113, IMG submission 185598) | Marine microbial communities from Southern Atlantic Ocean transect - Knorr_S7_td_NADW_ad_2505m_LV_A (SPAdes) (version 2) | ecosystem: Environmental > Aquatic > Marine > Oceanic | place...
CACGTAGATGAAAGTTCCCTGGAGGTCGATGCTGAACGCCCGCGGCACCGCCTCTGTGGGAGTCCGGCCGATGGCCGAGAGATGGCCGTTGTCCGGGTTTACCCGGAAGCCGGCGATGCTGTTGTGGCCGCGGTTGGGAGCGTACAGGAATTTCCCATCGGGCGTGATCTGGATCTGGGAGCAGGAGTTCTTGCCGTCATACCCCTTTGGCAGCGTTGAGATCGTCTGGATGGGGTGCAGGTTGCCCTTGTTCGATTCGTATGTATAGACCGTTACGCTGTTGCCCTGCTCGTTGGACGAGTAGACGATGTCTTTTTCCGGATGGAAACACATATGGCGCGGTCCGTCGGGCTCCCTAGGGTTCGTGCGCGTCGGCGACAATGGAGTCAGCGTGCCGGTTTTTTCGTCGAACCGGAACTGAAAGATGGCGTTGGCGCCCGTCATCGCACCCTCGGCGATATGGGGTACGAATGCGTATCGGTTGGCCGGGTCGGTCTGTATATAGTGGGCCCCGATGTCGGTCTCCCGCCAGACCACGGGCGGGTCGGCCAAAGCGCCGTCGTCTCCGATGCTGTGGACCGCGGCAGTCTTCTGATAATAATAGGCCGACAATAGGAACTTGCCGGTCTTATCGGTGGACATGTGGACCGGGTCTCCCTGCAAGGGAATCGAGCCGATGGGTGAAAGACCGCCGGTCTTGCGGTCGATACTGAAACTGGTCATTCCAAAATCGTCGGCCTTGCGGCGGCCGGCGAATAGATATTTTCGGTCGGGATCTATGGCCAACGGCGCGGGACGGCCCTTGAGTTCCGCATCGCCCAGATGCTTCAGCTTCCCCGTTTTTGGGGTCATACTGAAGATCGCGATCCGGTCTTCTTCCTGAATGGATACGTACATGTAGTAAGCCAATGCCTTGCCTCCGGAGAGTGTTGTCGCCGGAACTGATATTAACACTCAATCGGGTCTGTGGGGTGCCTTGACCGGTCGAATTTCCCAAAAGGAGCGGTAGGAAGGCTCCCGGGACGTGCCTGTATGGCGGATTTACTGTTATACTGAACCAGGCAACGACTAAGTTCGTAACACGTGCGTCTGGAACGCGCGGTTGTGCCGCCATATTTTGATTGACCGTGACCTTGGGCCTGAGAGTGTGACTTGGCTCGGAAAAGCAGTCAAGTAATGCAGTCAAGGAGTACACCCTCTCAGTGAGTTTCCAAGAGTTTTCCCTCCATCCTCAGGTGCTGGCCGGCGTTAAGTCCGTGGGCTTCACCACGCCCACCCCCATCCAGCAACAGGCTATACCGGTCGCGCTACAGGGGCGTGACCTTCTGGGCCTAGCCCAGACCGGCACCGGCAAGACCGCGGCCTTCGCCCTGCCCATCCTTCACCACCTGGCCACGACACCCCCAAATCGCGGTATCCGCTGCCTGGTCCTTGCTCCCACCCGGGAGCTGGCCGAGCAGATATTGCAGTCCTTCCGCGAATTGGGGCAGCATCTCGGCATCAGAAGTATCGCCATCTATGGCGGCGTTTCCAAGGGGCCGCAACTAGCCGGAATCCGCCGTGGGGCCCAGATCGTGGTTGCTTGCCCTGGCCGATTGCTGGATCACGTGAGCCAGAAAGACATTAATCTCTCCCAAATTGAGGTATTAGTCTTGGACGAGGCCGATACTATGTGCGACATGGGGTTCCTGCCCGATGTGCGCCGCATATTGGACCAAGTCCCAGTCAAACGGCAGACCCTCTTCTTTTCCGCGACCATGCCCACCGAGATCCGCACGCTGGCGATGAAGATTCTTAAGGACCCGGAGATGGTCCAGATCGGGACCATCGCTCCGGCCAAGACCGTTTCCCACGCCATTTACCCCATACCCGACAAACTCAAGCGGGACCTATTGCTGGCCCTTTTACAGCAGACTCCCACCGGCCGGGCGCTGGTGTTCACCCGCACCAAGCACCGGGCCCGTACTCTGGCATTGGAGCTGGCCAAGAAATCGTTCCGGGTGGCCGCGCTCCAGGGCAACATGTCCCAGAATGCCCGTCAGCAGGCCATGGACGGCTTCCGCGCCGGTAAATTCGACATCATGGTGGCCACCGACATCGCCGCCCACGGCATCGATGTCCCCGAAGTCTCCCACGTAATCAATTTCGACTTTCCCAATACCGCCGACACCTACCTCCACCGCATCGGAAGGACCGGCCGGGCCGAGCAGACCGGAGAGGCTTTCACTTTCGCCGGGGCCGACGATGCCGACATGGTCCGCGAGGTCGAGAGAGAACTGGGCATGAAGATCGAGCGGCGGCGTCTGCCCGGTTTCAATTACGGCGACTTCACCCCCGAGGAACAATTCCGGGAAGAGCGCATGGGGCTACACCGCGCCGGGGGCCAGAGCAACGGTGGCAGAGCCGGCCGGAGCACCCGCGATTCCAGGCCCAGAAACGGCCAGAACAACGCGCAGAACAGCCGTCAGAACAACGATCGCAGAATCGGCGCTTCGAATAACGGAAGCCGGGCTGGGCAGGGCGCCCCGTCGGGTCCGCGTACGGATTCGAACAACGGGAACCGTTCCGCCGCGCCAGCACCCCGGACCGGGGCATCCAACGGCCGACGCTTCGAACAACCTGTCGGCAGAACATCCGGGACCGATTCTTCCAACGGCCGGCGTAGCGAGCAACCGCTTGGTATAACGTCTCGAACCGATTCTTCCAACGGTCGGCGCAGCGAACAACCGGTTGGCAGGACGTCCCGCACCGATTCTTCCAACAGCAGAAGCCCAGGACAGATCCTGGGGCGAGCCCCCACCAGCGAGGCGGAAAGCCGGAGACGGTCGGGTCAACTATTGGGAAGAAGCTCCTCGCCTGATCCGTCCAACGGCCGCAGAAGGTCCCCGAGTCAAGGCACACCTTCTTTCAATCCTCGCCCGCCGCGTCCGGGAAAACCCGGCAAACCAAGAGGGCTCCGGCGCTCAGCCGCACGGCGATAGGCGCTCAGCCGCGCGGCAATCTTCGGATCACCTGGAGCCAGGTCTTCTTCCTCCAGTAGCCATCTGTACCTCCCACTCCGATAAATCCAAATTTGATGGCGGCGAGATACAGTTTGGAGCTATTCACTGCGGTGGGGAAGACCACGGGTATCTCTACTTCTTTAGGGGAAACATGGGCAGCAACTCTTCGCCCAGGATATCGAGCTGCTCCAGGGTTTCTTCGGCGGAGCACATGGGGCGCAAGACGAATTTGGAGCCGCCGGCCTCGATGTAGTTCTGGACGTATTCCGCCACTTTCTCCACCGGGCCCACGGCTGTGAACTCGGTGAAATGGGCGTCGGGCCGTTGGCGGGTCACGAACCGGCTGGCCTTCTCCGTCGCATCCGCCACGTCGTCGGAGATGTAGTAACCCATCAAGACGCCGATGTGGTCGTCTTCGATCTCCCGGTTGTACTCGTTGGCTGTTTCAAATAGGATCTCGCAGCCCTCTTTGATCTCCTCGGGCGTGGCGCTGGAGACCAGCCAACCGTCGCCCACCCGCCCAACGCGCCTGGCGGCTGCGGGAGACCTCCCGCCAATCCAGACTGGAGTCGAAGGCTGGAGGTACGGCTTGGGGGTGACGGTCACATTGTGGCAACTGAAGAACTCTCCCTCGTGGGTGACGTCTTCCTCCTGCCACAGGCGGCGCATCAGCTCGATAGCCTCATCCGTCCGCGGGCCGCGCCGTTCCTTGCTTACACCGCAAGCTTCGTACTCTTCGGGCTCTTCTTGGCCCAGACCAACGGCCGGGAAGAAGCGACCTTGGGATAGGTAGTCAAGAGTGGCAATCTGCTTGGCCAGCACCACCGGGTTGCGCAGTGGCATGGCCAGCACGCTGGTGCCGACCTTCAAGCGGTCTGAGTAAGCCAAGACCATTGAGCAGGCCATCATCGGCTCAAGACTGAACTTCTCGCCGACGATCCGGTCGCTGAGCCAGAGTGAGTCGTAGTCGTGCTTGTCGCCGACTTCCACCAACTTCCGAAGATAGGTGGGGTCTTCTCCGCCCTCTCCGTAGGCTCCGGGCATGTAACCGATGGCGATACTCATTTCAACTCTCTCGGGTGTTCTCTCTTAGTCTGAGGCCGGTAGCAATTATAGCGTAGTAGGGGCACAACATGCCGTGGCCCTACGATTACGGATCGATAAGGTCCATCCCCGCTTCGGTACGGGCGTCGTTGATGTGGTCCAGTATGCGCTGCCGCAGGGGCGCGATCTCGTACCCGATATCGGCCAGCATCCGGCTGTTGTCCACGTTGTAAACGTGGGGCACCAACTGGTCGCCAGTGGATATCTGGGCATCTGGGATGATCTCCCGGACGATATCGGCCATGTCTTTGATGGTGCACATGCTGCCGCCGCTGATGTAGACCGAGTGGTTCAGCTTCTCGGCCAGGGCCGCCCGCACGAAGATCTCGGCGGCGTCTTCAGCATGGATCATGGGCGACTGCTCTTCCTGGTGGAAGGGCATGCTCACCGGCTTGCCGATGGCCGGCAGGGACATCAGGAGCCCGCCGATCATGCCGGTCATGCCGGTGACTCTTCCGTGGCCGAACACGGTGCAGATGCGCACACCGACCAGGTCCATGCCGTGGCGGTCGATGTAGCGTTTAGCCGAGAAGTCGTTCACCGATTTTGTCATGCCGTAGACGTTGATGGGGTCGTTCAGGTCATCTTCGGTGATCGGCCGCTCGCCGAATGTAGTCTGGACGCCGTAGACGGCGATGGAACTGGCGTAGACCACTCTTTCGACACCGGTCCAGCGGGCCGCCTCAAACACGTTGTTGGTGCCGCCGATGTTGACCTGCATGGCGTAGTGGTGCCGTTCCTCGGTGTCCGGGGGCAATAGCGCCGCCATGTGAATGATCTTGTGCACACCGTTGGTGTTGATGGCTTCCAAGAGGTGGGGCAGCTGGGTCACGTCGCCCCGGTACATCTCGATGCGGTCCATGTACGGTTCCAGGTTGGCGCGGGGCGGGGCCAGGTCGAAGCAGACCACCTCTTCACCCCGGTCAAGAAGTTTGCGGATGATGCGGTTACCGATGAATCCGGTCCCGCCGGTGACCATGACGGACATGATTCCCCCTTGAATCTACCTTTTATTGAAGTTCGCCAGCCTGGGCGAATCCCGTAAATCATAATGGCGCGGGCGAGCCCCCGCAATGGCGGAAGTGATTTACATAATTCATTGCTACTCCCCTGACCGTAATCAATACGATGTTCATATTTGCCGATACTGAACACGGCTTCACACGGTCCGCACACTAAAGCCACACCACGGGCTTGGTTCTTGTAGTTCGAGTGGACTGGACGTTCGCCGAGGCGCCAGATTGGGGGGTAATAAAATGCCAAAGTTTCGACTTCCTATAGCATTCTTGATGTTAGCCATAGCGGTGCTCGCTTTGCCTCTGGTAGCAAGCGCCGACCACCAATAGGGCAAATACGCTTGGCCCACGGACGGAGGGCCCGTTCTCGTCCTCGGTGACAATCTCGATTCCGTAGAATGGGACGCGTCCCTAGTGGCCGCCAACGATGATTGGAACGTCTCAGGCGTCATCGACAATTCTATCGGCGCGGGCGGCGCTGCCAACAACCTGGACTGCACACCCGATCCTGGAGCAGTCGAGATCTGCAACTACGACTACGGCGTTAACAATTGGCTGGGAATGGCCGGGATCTATATCGCCAAAGGCAAGCAGATCACCAAAGGCTACGTAAAGGTCAACGATTTCTACTACGCACAAGACTTTTACAATAACGCACCATGGCGGCAGTTGGTGATGTGCCAGGAAGTGGGTCACATCTTCGGGCTGGCCCACCAAGACCAGACGTTCGACAACGCGAATCTTGGCACTTGTATGGATTAGACGGACTATCTTGAAGGTGTCGGAACGGGCGGTGCACTGTTCAACCTGCACCCGAACCAACATGACTATGATCAGTTAGACGCTATGTACGGTGCTGATGAAGGCGGCGGGAACGGTGGTGGGAATGGCTGCGGAGGCGGCCCTCCAGACGGAAAGGGTAAGCCGAGCAGCCCTCCTGGAAATGACATCAGCCAATGGGGTCAAGCGATCAGCACCGACGGCAACGGCCGGCCTGACCTCTTCGAGTTGGACTTGGGCGGCGGAAACAAGTTGTTCACGCACGTGATCTCGGCCAACAAACAGTCCACTTAGCTAGCTAAAATGAAAGAGGCCTCCGACATCCGGAGGCCTCTTTTTAGTCGTCTGGGGAATGGCTACAGCGGCCGCTTGCCAGGAATCCCCACCGCCCGTGGATAACGCGACGGTGTCGGCCCGGTCTTCTGCACCGAGATTACGATCCGATCATCGGTCAGCCCCTCGAGCACGACTGTGGACACTCTTTCGATATGCCCGCCCAACTCCGCGAGGGCATTTGCTGCTGACTCCTGCTCAGACCAGTCGCCCCCGTGCTTCAATGCGACCAACCGGCCGCCGGTCTTGCAGAATGGCAGGCTGAACTCCAAAAGCAACGGCAGTTTGGCCAAGGCCCGCACTGTTACTAGGTCGAAGGCGTCCCTCAGGTCCTTCTCACGGGCCAGGTCCTCGGCGCGGCCGGTGTAAATCGACACGTCTTCCAATCCAAGCTTTTCCACGATATGGTGCAAGAACGCGGTCTTCTTCTTTACTGATTCCACCAAGGCAAGTTTCATGTCCGGGAAAGCCAGTTTCAGGGCCAGTCCCGGCAGCCCCGCCCCGGCGCCCACGTCCATAACCCGCACCGGCCCAGACAGATATTCGAGGGCGGTCAAGCAGACGGTCAGCGAGTCCAAGAAATGTTTGACCTGGGCATCTTCGTATTCGATGATCGCCGTCAGATTTGCCCTCTGGTTCCAGTCGGCCAGCTCTTGGAAGTAGGTCTCGAACTGGTCCAGTTGTTCCTCGGACAAGGCAACACTCAACTGGGCCGCGCCCGCCTTTAGTAGCCCCATTCTTTCAGACATATGACGGTATTATAGCCGGGTCTTAGCAGTCATAGGCCACGTTCGCGCCAAATTGACACCGCGAGAAGCCGGGCCGTAAAATGGCGTTCAACACCCGGCGAGCCCGGTATCCGGCAGGACCGAAGAGGTAACACCATGGCAACCAAAGCCTATCTATTGATCGAAACCGCGGTTGGAAAGACACGCGATGTGGCAACCACCCTGAGCGGCCTACCGGGCATCACGACGGTAGACGTGGTTACAGGTCCCTACGACATCATCGCAGAGGTGTCCGGTGACGATATGACGGTAGTCGGTGATCTGGTCACCGGCCACATCCATACGGTTACCGGCGTCGTCCGCACGGTCACCTGCGTGGCCGTTACCAGTTAGCTTTCGATCTAATTTCTTGGTTCCGAGAAGGACCTGTTTAGGAGATTCCTGTGGAATTCAAGTTCACGGCCGAAGACGAAGACTTTCGGAAAGAACTTAGGGCATTCATGAAGGCCGAGCTTCCCGACCCTTGGGAAGGCGCCGGACGCTATCCTGAAGACGACGACTGGGACCTGAACCGGGTCATCCGTCAGAAGATGGCTGAGAAGGGCTGGCTCACCATGCATTGGCCGGAGGAATACGGCGGCCAGAATGCGTCTCCGGTGAAGTCGGCCATCTACAACGAAGAGATCGCCTATATGAGGGCTCCCGGACGGGACATCTTCGGCGTCCGCATGCTTGGCCCCACGCTGATGATCCACGGCTCAGAAGAGCAGAAGAAGACTCACCTGCCCGCGGTGGCCAAAGGCGAGATTCAATGGTGCCAAGGCTACAGCGAGCCTGAATCGGGCTCGGACCTAGCCTCGCTTAGCACCCGGGCGGTTCGCGACGGCGATGACCTGGTGATCAACGGCGCCAAGGTGTGGACGACCATGGCCCACCGCGCCGACTGGATCATGCTGCTAACCCGCACCGACCCCGATGCCCCGAAGCACCATGGAATCAGCTTTGTGCTGGTGGACATGAAGAGTCCCGGAGTGTCGGTCCGCCCCATCATCAACATGGCCGGCGGCCACGAGTTCAACCAGGTGACATTCGATGATGTCAGGGTCCCCCGGGCCAACGTGGTCGGCGAAGAAGACCGGGGCTGGTACGTGGCTGTGACCCTGCTGGACTTCGAACGCTCCGGCATCGACTACTCCGCCTCCGCCCGCCGGTTGCTGGACGATACGAAAGAATTCGCCACCGAGACCGAGCGCAATGGAGTGCCCCTGATCGAAATTCCCTGGGTTCGCAGCCTGATGGCCGACCGGTACATCGACTGCGAGGTAGCGCGGCTCATGGCCTACAACGTGGCCTACATGCAGTCTCAGGACCTGATTCCCACCAAAGAAGCGTCCATGAGCAAAGTCTTCGGCAGCGAGACGGTCCAGAAGGTGACCGAGGCCTCGTTGGACATCCTGGGCATGTACGGCACACTTGGCCGGGACGACAAGTGGGCGCCTCTCAAGGGCCGAGTCCAAGAAAACTGGATGAACGCCTTCGCCGGCACCATCGCCGCCGGCACCTCCGAGATCCAGCGAAACATCATCGCCGGACGGGGGTTGGGGTTGCCTAGGGGGTAGATTTCAGGATTTAGGCCAAATGAAGAAAAAGGCCCGGTTGACGCGGGTGGCCTTTCCCCGTCATTCCGGCTTTCGCCGGAATCCACTCAGCCACGTTGGCAATGGCAACGACACCAATGGATGAAAGGCTCTGATTGGCTGGATGCCGATGATCTAATAGCAAATGGAGTTGCTGTTAGGTCGGCGCAGTGGATTCCTGCTTTCGCAGGAATGACGAGGGTGCGCCGTGGATATTGGTGGAAATATCCCCTAGGAACGGGTGCGGCTCTATTCCAACCCGTATGCCTCATCCAAGATGTCCACCACATGCCGGACCCGACCATTCTTCCCCTGAGATTTGAAGCCCATCTCCACCTGGAGCATGCAGCCGGGGTTGGCGGTGATGACTTCCTGGGTGTCGGTGGCGGTGATGCTGTCCATCTTTCGCTTGAGCAACCTTTGGGATAGCGCGGGTTGGACCGATGAGTAGATGCCGGCGCCGCCGCAGCAGAGGCTGGAATTTTCCATCTCCACCAGTTCAACGCCTGGGATGGAGTTCAGGATGGTCCGGGGAGCGGCGGTGATGCGCTGGGCGTGGGCCAGGTGGCAGGGATCTTGGAAGGTGATTCGGCGGTTGACCGTCGCCGTCGGCGCTTGGAAAGGCAGGCCGACCAGGAACTCAGTCACGTCTTGGGTCATCCCGCTAAACCGGACGGCCTTGTTACGGTATTCCAGGTCGTCTTTCAACAATTCGGCGTATTCCTTCATGCTGGAACCGCAGCCGGCCGAAGAGGTGATGATCCGCTCCACCCCGGCGGCCATCAACGAGTCGATGTTGGTCCGGGCCATGGCGCGGGCGTTCTCCAGGTCCCCGGCGTGGGTGTTTAAAGCCCCGCAGCAGCCCTGTCCTTGAGGCACCATCACATCGCAGCCGTTTCGGGTTAGGACCCGCACTGTGGCCTCCATGGTCGGGCCCTGCATCAGCGGCATGACGCAGCCCGACAGCAGCGCCACGGTCATCTTCTTAGCGCCCTGGGCCGGATGGACCGTGTCCGACGGCCCGAAGAACCGCTTGCTCAAGGGAGGCAACTGGGACTCCAGCTTCCCGATTCCGCCGGGCAGCAGGTAGAGTAGGTGGGACAGCCGGACCAGCTTCTGGATCCCCAACCGCTGGTAGAGTCGGATGAGGTTCGCGCCCATCCGGAGTCTCCTCGGATTTGGCAGCGTGGAGTTCAGGAAGAAACGGCTGAACCGTTTCAGTTCGCGGGATTGGAGACCGGCGGCCCGGACCTGAGAGCGGGTGCGTTCCATGATGCGGCCGTAAGGGACGCCCGAAGGACAGACCGCCTCGCAGGCGCGGCATTGCAGGCACGCCTCCCAGTGGGAGACGATCCTGGGAGTGATCTCGACCCGGCCTTCATTGACGGCTTTCATCAAGGCCAAGCGGCCCCTGGGCGACTCCATCTCCAGCGCCGTCTCAACATAGGTGGGGCAGGAGCTCAGGCACAACCCGCAGTGGACGCAGCGGTAGAGGTCGGATTCAGCCGGCGCGTCGCGGCCGGTGAAACCAGCAAACGGCTGGACCATCTATATTCCTCCCAAGAAACGGCCGGGGTTCAGTATCCCGTTGGGATCGAAACGGTCTTTGATACTCCGCATGACGGCCAAACTGTCGGGAGCGTCGCCCCAGACGTCGATCTGCCGCTTCACCGACAGAGGGCAGCGTTCCACCACCGCCGAACCGCTGTACCGGGAGGCGATCTGCCGTGTCTGTTGGACCGCGTCCAAGATGGGTAGCTCGACTTCGGCGGCTCCTTCCGTGGAAGAAGGCCAGAGCAGCCGGATGCTGCCGAATCCGGGATCGGCCATCTGTTCCGGCTTCTCACCAGAGATAAGAATCTCGCCGCACTCAGCGGAGGTCCGGGCGGACGACTTCGACTGGACCGATACCTTGATGACCAGAACGGAGTTGGGGTTGATCTCCGCCGGAGCGTCGGTTAACCAGCGCAGCATTCCGTTGGACGCGGAATCGTCGATGCGTTGCACGGCGTTGGCGCCTTCCGCCAGCAGCAGGGCCGCCGCTTCTTCCATCCGTCGTCTGGTGGCCTGGGCCCGTCCCGAGTAGAAGGCAAAGGTCAGAGCGGTGTCTTCTTCACTCAGCCCCAGGTCTTGTGACGCGGCTTGGACCGAGTCCTGCAGCCGACGCGAGACGCCCGAGGTAACGCTGTGGCAGCCCATAGGAGCGGCCGGGGAGTGCAGCAACTTCCGGCCGGCGGAAATCGATGCGGCGAGGGTTGGAAACGACGCCAGCAACATCCCAGAATGAGGGTTGTTGGGCAACAGCTTGAACGAGGCTTCGACGATCACTCCAAGGGTACCCAACGAGCCGGTATACAGCTTATTAAGGTCGTAACCGGTGACATTCTTGACGACCTTGCCGCCAGCCTTGGTGGACACACCCTGGGTGGACATGACGCCGATGCCAATGAGCCACTCCCTCGGCAGACCGTAGGCGTAAGACAGGGGTCCGCCTGCACCAACGGACAGGATGCCGCCGACCGTGGAGCGGCTGGCCTGCGCCGCCTCCAAAGGAACGAATTCGCCGCCTGGGGCCAGGTGTTCCTGCAACGACGCCAGAGTCATCCCGGCCTCGACTGTGGCGGTCATGTCGGCGGGCTGGTAATCCAACACCCGGTTAAACGCCCCCATGTCCAGCACCACATCGGCCTTCCGCGGGACGTTACCCAGCCCCGTACGAGTGCCGCCGCCCCGCGGTAGCAAGCCAACCCCTTCAGAAGATGCCCATTTCAAGATCTCAGCAAGTTGGAGCCGGTCCACTGGACGCACCACCGCCTGAGGTGTCAGACCATCAACCTCATACCCGTCACCAGGCAATACGGCGCTACCGCCCAAAAGCCTAGCAAGCTGCTCACCAAGGGAAGACTCCAAAAAAACTCCTACATGAATCGGACGGCGTTGGTTCTGGAAGTACAGTAAGGTGCCAAATAGACCAGCTGTGCTGGTTAGGCCGGCATGCCGTGCGCGGGTGGGTGGGCGTGGGGCGTGTGCTTCTTGCCGTCTGGGAAAATCTTGCCGGGGTTCATGCTGTTGTCCGGCGCGAAGGCATCGCGCACCAACACCATGGCCGCCATATCGTCTTCGGAAAAGACCAGTGGCATCTGTTCCTTCTTCTCCAGGCCTACGCCGTGCTCACCTGTAAGCGTACCTCCGGCATCCACGCAGATCTGCAGCACTTCCGTCCCGGCCTCCACGATCTTGTCCAGGGCGCCAGGCTGTCGTTCGTCAAATAACAGGCAGGGATGCAGATTGCCGTCCCCGGCATGGAACACGTTGGCGATGGGGATGTTGTACTTCCGGCTGACGTCGGCGACCCGCCCCAGCACCGGGGCCAACTGTGTTCTGGGCACCACGCCGTCGACCAAGAAGTAATTGGGGGCGATACTGCCCAACGCGCCCAGCGCGCCCTTGCGTCCCACCCAGAGTTGTTCCCGTTCCGCGGCGGCTTCGGCGGTATGGACCTGACTTGCGCCGGTCTCCCAGAGGGCGGCCTCGACTTCATCACCGATCTCGTCCACTTCGTCCTGTAACCCTTCGAGCTCGATGAGCAGCACGGCTCCGGCGTCATCGGGATATCCGGCGTCGGTAACCTTCTGCACCGCCTGGATAGTCAGGGCGTCGATCATCTCCAGGGCGGCGGGGACGATTCCATGTTCGATTACCGCTGAGACCGCAGTGCAGGCCGTCTCAACGTCGGGGAAGATGCCCAGGAAGGTGCGCACAGCTTCGGGTACCGGCAATAACCGGACCGCGATCTTGGTGGCGATGCCGAAGGTGCCTTCCGAGCCTGTGAACACGCCCCGGAGGTCGTAGCCGACCGTCTCCCGGGCCAGGCTGCCCAGGTTCACGACCGCGCCGTCTTCCAGCACAACCTCCATACCCAACACGTGGTTGGTGGTGGTGCCGTAGGCCAGGCAGTGGGGCCCGCCGGCGTTCTCGGCGATGTTGCCGCCCAGGCTGCAGGCTTTCTGGCTGGAGGGGTCGGGGGCATAGCGCAGGCCGAACTTGCGGACGTGGGTGTCCAGGTTCAGGTTGATAACCCCAGGTTCCACCAACGCCAGCCGGTTCTCGGTGTCAACTTCAAGGATGTGGTTCATGCGGGGGAAGGCGACCTGGATGCCGCCGGGCGGGGCGATGGCGCCGCCGCTGAGTCCTGTGCCGGTGCCGCGGCCCACCACAGGGACCCCGGCCTTGTGGGATAGCGCGATGACCCGGCTGACCTCTTGGGTGCTGTTGGGAAAAACGACGGCCTCTGGCATTCCCCGGTCCACCGAACCATCGTATTCAAAGACCAGCAAATCATCGGAGTGGTACACCACGTTCTCTGCTCCGACGATGCCCTGGAGGTCTTTCAAAAACCGCTCGAAATCCATGCCTGGAACTCACTCATAAACGTTGCCGATTCTCCGCTTAGACACAGGGATGATAGAACAATTCCGGGGTCATTGCCAGGCTGGCGCTAGCTTGTTTGTCGGCCCTCTGGTTTCTAGGTATACTGGATCGGGATTCGTGCTGGGGCTGGTTTGGCCTCGGCTCTCGTCGAGAACAGTATCCGGTTTTTGATAGTCAGGAGGGACCAAGTGGAGTTCAATATCGCCGTATTGGGTGGCGATGGAATCGGCCCGGAGGTAACTGACCAAGGCGTCCGTGCTTTGGAAGCCGTGGGCCGGGCATTCGGCCATAGTTTCAATCTTAGCTACGGCGACATCGGCGGGATCTCCATCGACAAGCACGGGACCCCTCTAACCGACGAGACCAGGGGCCTCTTGGATTCCAACGATGCGGTGCTTTTCGGCGCCGTAGGCGGCCCCAAATGGGACTCTCCTGACGCCAAGGTCAGGCCAGAGATGGGTCTCTTGGACATGCGGGCCCATATGGGCGTTTTCGCCAACATCAGGCCGGTCAAGGTCTACCCCTGGTTGGCGGAATCCAGCGTTCTAAAGCCCCATATCATCGAAGGCGTGGACCTGGTGGTCGTGCGTGAGTTGACCGGCGGTCTTTATTACGCTTTGCCCAGAGGCCGGCGCGAGACACCCAACGGCATCGTCGGCGAAGACACCATGCGCTACACCGAAGGCGAGATCGAGCGGGTAGTGCGGGTAGGCTTCGAACTAGCCATGGGACGGCGCAAAAAACTGACCTCGGTGGACAAAGCCAATGTCCTGGAGTGTTCCCGGCTGTGGCGGACGGTGGCCACCCGGATGGGCGAGGAATACCCCGACGTTGAACTGGAACACGTGCTGGTGGACAACTGCGCCATGCAGTTGATTCAACGGCCGGCAAGTTTTGATGTCATCGTGTCCGAGAATACCTTTGGCGATATATTGAGTGACGAGGCTTCGGTACTGGCAGCGTCCCTGGGACTGCTGCCGTCGGCCAGCCTGGCAGGAGTGCCGGTGGTTGGGCAACGCTCCGGCGGCCTGTACGAGCCGATACATGGAACAGCGCCGGACATCGCCGGCAAAGGGATTGCCAACCCCACGGGCTCAATCTTGAGCGTGGCGTTGATGGTCCGATACTCCCTGGGACTGACCGAAGAGGGCGCGGCCATCGAGCGGGCGGTGGACAAGGTGTTGGAGCAGAACGCCCGCACGGCGGATATAGCAACTGAGGGCACTGAGCCTGTTTCGACCGTTGAGATGGGCGATCGGATAATTGCCGCGATTGAGAGTGGTGGGTAGGCTCGGGTTTAGTGATTTGACTTAGGAAAAGCCTCTATCCTCATCCTAACCTTCTCCCTTTGAGGGAGAAGGGACACATGACTACAGAGAAGGATTCTTGAATGGGCGGAGAACTTACGATTGCCATAGCGGTCTTTTTGGCCAGCGCCGTGTTGGTCATGTTCTGCGGCGCTAAGCTGGCGGTCTACGGCGACGCTTTGGCAACGTTGACCGGCTGGGGCCGTCTGTTCGTTGGTAGCCTGCTGGTAGCATTGGCCACGTCATTGCCCGAGTTGTCCACCAACATCTCCGCTGTCCAGTTGGATCCGCCCAACCCCGAGCTGGCTGTGGGCAACGTCTTCGGCGCTAACATGCTCAACATGTTCACCTTGTCGGCCGTGGCGTTGGCCTTCGGCGGTAAGCGCTTCCTGGTGCAGGTGGCGCCCGAGCAAGGCTATCTGATCGTGGTGGCTGTGGTCCTGACCGGGGCGGCGATCTTGTTCGGCGCTATTCAGTGGGGAGCGAATGTCGGTGAAGTTGGGATTTCGTCGGTCATCCTGATAGTCCTGTTTGTTGCCGGAATGTGGTGGGTCTATAAGAACCGTCCTGCCGCCGCCGACGAAGCGGAAGAAGACCCCGGTATGACTCTTGGCAAAGCCTGGGGCATGTTTGGGCTAGTTTCTCTAGGGGTAGTGATCGCCGGTTTCTTCCTGGCCTGGAGCACCGACGAGATCGCTGGCATCACCGGCATCGCCTCAAGCACACTGGGCATACTGTTGGTGTCATTGGTGACAACCATGCCCGAGGCGTCGTCGACCATCGCGGCCGCCCGCATCGGAGCCATGGACCTGGGGGTCGCCGGGCTCTACGGTAGCTGTGCTTTCAACGTCACAATCATGTTCTACGCCGACCCGTTCTTCCGCGAGGGCGTGCTTGGCAACAATACAGAAACGGCGCATTTCGTTGCCGGTGGCGTGGCGGTGGGTCTCATGGTTGCCGGGCTGGTGCTGGTGCTGGCTCGAAACCGGGTCAAGTCGGTGGTGGCGAATGTGGCGCTGGCCCTGATGGCCACTACCTACATAGCCGGAGCTGTGGTCGTGGCAACCGTGGGTGGGATCGAAGATGACGAGACCTCAGATTCAAAACCGTCGATCACGACAACCCGAACGCCCGGCGAATGAGCCCGGTTAGGATTGTCCGCGTCTCCCAGCCGCTGAGAAAAGCCGCCGCGAATTCCAGGGTTCCACGGTAGCGTTCCAGAAAATCGTTGCTTACTTCGCCGCCCTCCACCCTTTGCCGGAATAGCTCCACTGATTCTCCCAGCCATGGCGCACCTTCCGCTACTAACAGTGCGCTCAAGAATCTGCCGTCCTGTTCCAGGGAGGCGGGCAGTTAGGACGAGAGTTCCTGCCGGTTTTTGTCATAAGCGAGATAGGCCAGGGACTCAGCGACCAAATCGGGTTCGCCGCGCCGGTGGAATTCGGCCAATACCTCTGCGGCCAGAATGGGGTCGGCTTTGATCAGCCGGTATATGATCCGCCACGGTGGCGCCAGGAAGGAATCGCTGTTGGTGGCCAGGAACAGAGCGATCTCGATGTCACTCCTAAATATCGTTGCCGCGGCCTTGGGTTGGGCGAGGATCATGCCCTCCAATGGAAAGGGCGAATCCAGTATTAACCGCGCAGTCTCTAGGGCATCGTCTTCGCCGCGCTCAGCCATCACCTCGTAGAGAGCCTCCAGAAAGGGTTCGTCAACCTGATAGTTCCCAGAGTGTTCTTCGATCAATACAGCGATTCCAACTCGGAGGGTTTGTTCGTCGGTGGAAGCCGACGTGATGCCCGGCTTGGGCAGCAACTCTGAAGGCTCCAGATACGTTCTTAGTTGGAACGGGACAGGCGCCATCAACCCGCGGACCGCCTCATCGGACAGCGCAAGCGTCACATTCTTGGCGACGGTCCGGTTGCTGTCCCGAAAAAGGTCGAAGAATAACCGCAGATCATCATTCTGGTCGAGGCCGGTCTCGGATATGAAATTCTCCAACTCCGCCGCGCCTCTGGACGGATCGGTCCGTCCGGTCTGAAGAACAGAATCGACCTAGGCGCCGAATACCTTGAGCCGCTCTACGAAACTGGCCGTCGCCTGAAAAGTTTCGCCCTCGGGCAGGACCGCGCCGCTGGAGAAGAGTTCGACCAAGACATCGTTGTCGACGGCGGGGAGAAAGTTGACCAGGAACGGCTCTTCGGCCAGTTGTGCTGCCAGAAGCTGTGCCTGTTGGGCCGGGGATCCGGTGGCCTCTGCCGCAAGAAATTTCAGGGCGGAGGCCAGTTGTTCGGCGCGGGAGATGGAAAGGACCGCGAGGTAATCGGGGTGAGCACGGTAAAGCGTCACTTTGTCCCGAAGGTATCTCCGCCAGAATTCGAAATCCTCTTCCTTCTGTGGGTCGCCGATGAGCAGATCGAACCCTGCGCCAGGTCGCGCAGGCGCTCTTTCTCCTCTGTGGCCAGCACTGCTTGCGCGGTGATGAGCATCTCTTCTGGCGGGCCGGGTCCAAGGTTGGGTACTGGCGAAGGTCTAAGTGCTCGAAATCCAGCCATTTCCCAGCGGTCGGAACTTCATCCGGGGAGAGCGATTGGAACCAGCCCGCCGCGCCGTACCAATCGCCGAACCGGCCGGCCGCCAGAAAACGGTTCCACTATTTCCGCAAGATCGGCGTCACCAGGTTCAGGCTACCGGCGGTGTTATAAGCCATGTCCGCCTCCAGATTGTGGAGTACGGGGTCGGTGTTTTCGCTGGAGATATCGGGCAAGTTGCGTAGCCGCTGCCGGAGCAGTTCAAATTCGCCGGGAGGCTGGGCCATGAATGCCAGGATGTCCCGGTGGTAGCTCTCCATTGCCGTAGAAAGGCTCCCATCGGTGGGAATATCCCAGCTAATGTCTGGCCGTCCCTCCACCGGAAAGCCGCCCCAGTATGAATGGCCAAGTTCGTGCATCACGCCGATGGGCGACGCCTCGCCGACCCCGGCCCATTCGCTGAATCCATAGCTGCCGAAGAAACCAGGGTCGCCCTCCATCTGGCGCAATCTAGGCTGCGCAGCAGCGCCTCGCCCGCTCTCGTGGGTTGGTAGAGGGCTACAACCGCATCGACACGTTCTTCCACCCAAGGCGCGGTGTCCTGCTGGCGAGTGGGCAAAGGAATGGGCGCCGCCCGAGTGGGCGTCGCCTGGGTGGGCGTGACGATCAAGGCCGGGGTGCTCGGTCGAACGACCACGTTGAAAGTGGGTAAGGGTGGTGGGGGCGTCGCCGTCGCGTCGCCGCAGGCGGCGATCACCAGGAAGAGAACGGCGGCTGGCAACCAGCGGATCAGAGGACCTCGAGGGGCTCTTCGGTGACTGTTCCGTCGGTGATCTCAAAGATGCGCACGACCGGATTGTCCATGTCCATCAGGGACACCAGCACGTAACGGACATCGGGCCAGAGTCCGGCGGTGCCTCCGGCGATGCGGACATCGGTGTCGGAAGGGTAGGCTTCGCTGCCGGTGTGGGAGTGGTAGATCGCCAAGAGCTCCCAGTTGTTGTCTCCGGCCTCGGAATCGACATTGGCCAACTCCAAGGGATCCATGACGAACCGGAAGGGACTCGCTTCAACGTTGGTCATTCGGTAGGCCTTCATGACCTGGCCGTCGGGCCCCGCCAAGATGCCGCAGCATTCGTTGGGTAGGTCGGACTTGGCATGGGCCACCATCTCGTCGATGAATTCCTGTCTGATCTGGACCAATAGGTCAACTCCCGGAACTAAGTGGGAACTATTACGGCGCGGTCTCCGTCAAGACAGATATGAGGCCGCGAACTTGTGTGAATATACCAGAGGAATCTTGGAGTGAATAGCGGCATCATAGTTTGCATACACAGATACGGGAAAACGGCCCAGCTAGATTCGCACAGCCCATCACCCGGAAGGAACCATCGGATGTTTTATCTCAAAGGCTGCTCAAAATGCCACGGCGACCTAACCCTGGAAAAAGACGCATACGGCGCTTTCTTGAAGTGCTTGCAATGCGGGAAATTAACCGAAGTCAACGTGGCGGGCGGCCACCGGTCTTTGTTGCACGGAGCGACGTTCGACGAAGTAGCCATTCAGGCTCTGAGCCAAGAGAAGGCTAAGACAGCGGTTGCGGTCTAGTTACCGGCCCGTTGGGCGTAGGCGTAAACCGCCGCTTCTTGTTCCGGGGTCTGGACCGAACCAGGACGTAGGTCACGAAGCATGGTTATCGCTTCGGCGGGGTCATGGCCCCGGTGGATCAAGTAGCAGGCCAGCACGGTTCCGGTGCGGCCGATCCCCGCATAGCAACTGACCACCACCGGCCGGTTGGATTCGGTCTGCTCGTCGATGAACTCAATCATCCGCTGGATCTGGTCCGGTTCGGGCGGTGTGAAGTCGGGTACCAGCTCAAACATGTCCACCAGGTCGACCATCTTTCCGGTGTTGGCCGCGATTGTCCGCTCCTCCATCCGTATCACGGCGCGCACGCCCTGGTGATAGAGGAAGGATAGATCGTCGAAGCTAGTGGGTCCCTGGGAGCCGGCCAGTTCGTCATTCAACACCCAACCAAAGTTCATGACCTGCATTTTTTTCCGCGGCTCCCTCTTTAGTCTTTACCCACGGCGTCTATACGCCGGCGGACTTCCTGCTCAGTCAGCGTGTCTATGGAGACAACTTTGTCTCTGGAGACGTGGCCCCGGACTATCTCCAGCCGCGACTTGCTAACTCCCAAAGCCTTAGCCATCAGCGCAATCACCCCGGCGTTGGCCTTGCCCTCAGCGGGTGGGGCCGTGACCCGCAGTCGTAGCGTGCCATCCTCAAAGCCGTCTACCTGATTGCGGGAGGCTTTCGGCTGCACCCGCACCTTCAACGTGCAACTGTCTTGTGGTTTGTTGGCCATGGTCTAGGCGCTTTTCAGTGGTGGCTCACCGGCAGTCTGGTATATTAGGGCTGAAGGCAAACGTGCTGTAGGAGGCGTCCGATGGAGTATACCAACATCAAACTGGAGAAAGAAAACCGGGTGGCGACCATCCGGCTGAACCGTCCCGACGCTTTAAATGCCTTGAATCCGGAGTTGATAACCGAACTGGCCGCGGCGGTGGCCGAAGTGGGCGCTGATGTGTCCATCAAGGCACTCGTCATACGGGGCGAAGGACGGGCTTTCTGCGCCGGCGCCGACCTCACCTATTTCCAGTCCACGTTCGCCGATCCGGCGCTGCTGCCACCATACTTGGCCCAGATCATCGACCTGCTCAGTGGGATCGAGAGCTTGCCCTTCCCGGCCATCGCGGTAGTGCACGGTTTTGCCTTGGCCGGTGGCTTGGAGCTGATGATGGCTTGCGATATGGCCTTGGTGGCCGACGACGCCCGGATCGGAGACCAGCACGTGAACTTCGGCCTGATGCCCGGCGGCGGTTCGACCCAACGGCTGCCCCGCCGTGTGGGCCTGCAGCGGGCGATGGAACTACTGACCACCGGCAAGTGGCTCTCCGGGACCGAAGCTGTCGAATGGGGACTGGCCCTTCGGTCTGCTCCGATGGAGGGTCTGGACGATGAACTGGAATCGATCCTGGGGCCGCTACGGACCAAGAGCCGCGAAGGCCTGGCACTTATCAAGGCGACCACGCTCCGGGGCATGGGAATGTCCATGGAAGACGGTGTGGAGCTGGAGAGTCGGACATTCGCGCAATACATGACGACCTCGCCCCACCCGGCTGAAGGCATCAAGGCGTTCATCGAGAAGCGGACGCCTGAGTTCTAGCCCGCTGTAAGGGGCAAGAATGAGCCTGGCTGGTTCGACACCCATCAGGGCCGATGCTATGATTTAGTGTCTCTATGGTGGCGTTCCACCTTTATGGACAACGTACTTCACCAACGAAAAAACTCCACCGGCGCAACAAATCTGCCGGCGGTGATTGGATACCCAGCTTGAAGATCAAAGACATCCTGACGAAAACACGCCCCGTCTCCTTTGAATTCTTTCCTCCCCGCAACGCCGAGGGCATACCGGCAGTGCTGGAGACCATGGACGAACTTAAACCGTATTGCCCGGACTTCGTGTCTGTGACCTACGGGGCCGGCGGTTCGACGCGGGCCTTTACCGAAGAGATCACGCTCCAGATCAAACGGGAAACCGGAGTGGAAGTGATGGCCCATCTGACCTGTGTGGGTCAGAACAAAGAGGAGATTGACGAGGTGTTGCAGCGCCTGGAATCCGAGGGTGTTGAAAACATCATCGCCCTGCGCGGCGACCCACCCCGGGGCTCCACGGAATTCGTCCCGGTGGAGGGTGGGTTCCAGCACGCCACCGACCTGCTCAAGCACGTACAGTCCAACTTTAGATTCGGCGTGGCGGCAGCCTGTTACCCCGAAGGCCACACCGAGTCGGTGGACTTGGATACCGACCTGGACTACATCAAGATGAAGGTGGACAACGGGGCAGATTTTCTGGTGACCCAGTTGTTTTATGACAACCGGCATTATTTCGACTTCTTAGAACGGGCCCACGCCGGCGGTATCGACGTTCCCATCATTCCCGGGGTCCTACCGGTCTTGAACTCGGCCCAGGTCCGCCGGTTCACCGCCCTCAGTGGGTCGGAGATCCCCCCAGACCTGGACAAGTTGTTGGATAAATACGCCGATAGCGACAACAGCGCCCGCGATATGGGGGTGGAGTACGCCACCGCCCAGGTGCGCGAACTTTGGGATGCCGGCGTGCCCGGAGTTCATTTCTACGTGTTGAACCGCAGTTATTCCGTGTCCCGGATCCTGGATAACCTGACCATCTCCGGACACCAACGGCAAGACTGACCTAGCCACTCGAACTTCCGGGCGGACGATGCTTACAACAGGCGTCGACATCATCGAGATTCCCCGCATCAAACAGACGTTGGACCGCTATGGCCAGCGTTTCTTGAATCGCATCTTCACACCCGATGAGATCGCCTATTGCCATGGCCGCGCGCCAAACCTGGCGGGCCGGTTCGCCGCCAAAGAAGCGACCATGAAGGCGCTTGGCACCGGCGTCCGCGGAGTAAGCTGGAAGGATATCGAGGTCGTTCGCGCGGATAGTGGCGCTCCCAGTGTGAAACTCCACGGACGGGCCGAGAAGCGGGCTGAGCGCTTGCAGGTGAGCGAGATATCCCTAAGTATCTCCCACTCCCGGGAATACGCCGTAGCCTTCGTGGTGGCGCAACGTGACGAAACACCATGAAGATCGTAACCGCCGCCCAGATGACAGCCATCGAGCAGGCTTCGGAACGGGCCGGAGTCAGCACGGATGTCCTGATGGAGAACGCCGGTCTGGCAGTGGCCCAAGGGGCACGGGACCTGGTTGGCGCGGCGGGTGTGCGGGTCATGGTACTGGTGGGGCCCGGTAACAACGGCGCCGATGGTCTGGTGGCTGCCAGGCATCTGCGGCGTTGGGGAGCCGAAGTCATCTGCTTCGTGGTAGGCGGACGCCCGGAAACCGACCCCAAGATGGACCTCGCGCTGGAGTACGGAGTCCGGGTCATCGACGTAGCGTCACTCAGCGGACTGGAGAACCTGTTGTCCCGGTCAGCCTTGGTGATAGACGCCGTGTTGGGCACCGGGAGGGCACGCCCGCTGGAAGGCCCCGTCAAGCAGACGATGCGGTGTTTGGCCAATACCCGGGCAGCGTCTTCTCGTCCCAAACTACTGGCGCTGGACCTGCCTACTGGGCAGAACTCCGACACCGGCGAGGTCGATCCATTGGGTGTGCCCTGCGACGTTACGTTTGCTCTTGGCTACCCAAAGGTTGGACTCCTCAGCTTCCCCGGCGCCGCACACGCCGGTGACCTGGGCGTGTTGGACATCGGGGTCCCGCCCGGCCTGAAAGAAGAATCAGAGATCGAACTGGAGTTGTTGGAAAGGAGTTGGGTGGCCGAACACCTGCCCAAGCGCCTTCTGGACTCGCACAAGGGGACATTTGGGCATGTTCTTGTGGTGGCCGGGTCGCGGAACTACGTCGGCGCGGCCTACCTGGTGTCCCAGGCTTCGGTGCGGGCTGGGGCTGGACTGACCACGCTGGCCACTCCGGAGTGCGTCTACCCCATCGCGGCCGCCAAGTCCACCGAGCCCATCCATCTGCCCCTGCCGGACGACGAAGAGGGGCGGGTCGCTGCGGAGGCCGCTCAAGAGCTCCACGACGCGTCCAGGCAGTACACCAATATCGTGGTGGGCTGCGGGTTGGGCTTGTCGGATGGCACGGTCAAATTTGTGGAAGAGCTATTGTTCAGCCAGGAGAGTTCCGGTCTGACAGAATTGCCGGTTTTGGTTGACGCCGACGGACTGAACAACTTGGCCAGAATCAATGATTGGCCCGAACGGCCCCACGGGCCAATTACTCTCACCCCCCATCCCGGAGAGATGGCCACGCTCACCGGCCTCTCAACCCCTGAGGTCCAGGCGGACCGGGTGGCCGTTGCGCGGGAATATGCCGCCAGATGGAACGTGACCCTTGTGTTGAAGGGCGCCAACACCGTAATCGCTCGGCCGGACGGCACGGTCAGAGTTGCGTCATTTGCCAACCCGGGGATGGCCTCTGGCGGGACTGGTGACGTTCTTAGCGGAATCATCGGCGGGCTGATGGCCCAAGGTTTAGCGCCAGACATCGCTGCGTCATGCGGGGTTTACCTGCACGGAGAGGCCGGACTGGAGATAGTATCCCGGCAGGGCAACACCGGCCTCGCGGCTTCGGACCTTCTGCCGGAGATACCGGCGGCGATCCGGCGGCTCCGGGAGATTTGGCACCGGTCACTGTAAGCGGGCGGGGGTCTGTTCAGTTTACCTATGCTATACTTGAAAAACGTGCCTGGGCCGGGCTTCCCAAAGCCCAACTCAGAGCCTGAAACGGACGCAGAAACTCAGGTTAGGAACCGAAGATAAATGTCTTTCGAATTCTTTCTCGAGAACGTTTCAGACCCGACGAGCCGCATCTCCGCCGTCGACTACTACGAGATCTCAGACCTCTCTTCGGAGGAGTTGGGGCAATTCGCCGCAGCTTGGTATCCCCTTACCATCGAACGACAGCGCGCTATCGCTACGAACATGGTCGAATTGGCCGAAGACAACCCAGAATTGGACTTCACTGCGATCTACAAGCTGTGCCTCAAAGGCGATGACGAGCCCCTTTTGCAGATCGTGATGGACGGCCTCTGGGAGCATGATGACCGATCAGTGATTCCCGGCTTGGTGGAAGTTCTCAGGTCGGACAAGGGATCGGAGGTCCGGTCGGCCGCCGCCAGCGCCCTGGGCAGGTTTCCGATGTTGGCCCAGGAAGGCAAGTTGCTGGCCCGGGACGGCGAGTTGATACACGACAATCTCATGCAGGTCCTTGAGGACGAAGAAGAACCCCTGGACGTCCGGCGGCGTTGCATGGAGGCCCTGGCGCCCTTCAACACCATGGAGATCAACCAGCACATCACTTTCGCGTACGAAAGCCTGGACCCCGATTATCGGGCCAGTTCCATCTTCGCCATGGGACGGACCGGCGAGGCGGGTTGGTTGCCCATCCTGCTACAGGAGCTCCAGAACGAAGAACCTACCATCCGCTATGAGACGGCCCACGCCTGCGGTGAATTGGGCGAGGAGGAAGCGGTCCCCCATCTGATACTGCTGCTGGAAGATGACGATTCAGAGGTCCAACTGGCCGGGGTTGGCGCTCTGGGCAAGATCGGCGGCCCATTAGCCAAGAAGGTGCTGACAGCACTGGTCAAAGACGGCGACGCCAATCTTGAAGAAGCCGCCCGCATCGAACTTGAGGACCTGGAATTCGACGATGATCCCCAAGGCTACCTCGGCGAGCTATAGGCTTTTATAGACCTCCGTGAGTCCAGCAGCTAAACTCTCCTCCGCCCAAGACCGTTTTCTCCGCTCGGCCCGCACTGGCCATCTGGCCACCTCCGACGCCAATGGCCAACCCCACGTAATCCCTGTATGCTTCGTCTTTGACGGCGAGGCCATCTACTCGGTGCTGGACGGCAAGCCCAAATCCGTTTCCCTGAGACGACTGCGCCGGGTGCGGAACATCTTGGCCAACCCGCAGGTCTCGCTGGTCGTGGACCACTACGAAGAAGACTGGTCGCGGCTCCAATATCTGATGGTGTCGGGAGGAGCCGAACTTTTAGAGTCGGGAGAGGAATGGGCCCGGGCCATTGCCATGCTCCGGGAGAAATACCCTCAGTATCAGGCCATGGACCTGGACCAAAGCCCGGTGATCAAGATTGTCCCGCTTAGATTTGTTCCTTGGAGTTCTGGGCCTGGGGTCTGATTGCTCGGCGACTTCGGCCAACCGCTCGTCCTGAGCTTGTCGAAGGGCCGCATAGGTCATGGTTCTGCTGCGCAAATCTCTTGTCTTGCAATGGTGGTTCGACAAGCTCAGCTTGAGCGAATGCGGTGAGGCTTGGTTTTAATTTTCAACATATTCTGGGCGTTAAATGACGCCCTCACCCTAGCCCTCTCTCGTTGCGACAGGAGAGGGGATATCGCCTCCCTCCGGTTGACACCATTAGGCGTGCATCCTACACTGGCCCGAAATCCCAGCCCTACGTGGACCACGTATAGTTCAGGAGTAAAACATGGACGGAGTCACAGCCATCGCCAATATCCTGCGGATGGAGGGCGTCGAGTTCATCGGTTGCGTCCCCTACCAGCCCTTGTTGGAAGCGGCGGCCATCGCCGGGATCCGGCCCATCGTGTTCCGCCAGGAAGGCACCGGAATCCATATGGTCGATGGCTACTCGAGAGTGACCAACGGCAAGCGTATGGGCGTTTTCATGATGCAGAACGGCCCTGGAGCGGAGAACGGCTTCGGCGGCGTGGCCCAAGCGTATTCCGAGTCCGTCCCCATTCTGCTGCTGCCCGCCGGGATGCCCCGGGAGAAGCGGGGCGTCCATCCCAACTTCTATCCCACCCGCAGTTACGAGACCATCACCAAGTGGTCCGAAGAAATGAACATCGTCGAGCGCATCCCCGACCTGATGCGCCGGGCCTTCACCAAGCTGCGCACCGGGCGGCCCGGTCCGGTACTGCTGGAGATACCAGCGGATGTGGCCACCGCGGAACTGCCCGAAGAGCTATTCAACTACGAGCCTCCCAGGGTTGTGTTGCAGCAGGCCGACCCCGCCGACGTGAGCCGAGCCGCTAAGGCGCTGCTGGCGGCAGACCGGCCTATCCTGCGTGCCGGCCAGGGCGTGCTCTACGCCGAGGCCACGCAGGAACTGATCGAGATCGCCGAGTTCCTGCAGGCACCGGTAATGACCACCCTACCCGGCAAGAGCGCCTTCCCGGAGACCCATCCCCTGGCCCTGGGTTCTGGCGGGCCAAGCACCACCGGCATGGTGGACAAATATCTGAAGGGGTCTGACCTGATCTTCGGCGTCGGCTGCAGCTTCACCAAGACCAACTTCGCCCAGGCCATACCCCAGGGCAAGACCATCATCCACATGACCAACGACGAGGACGCCATCGGCCGGGAGTACAAGACCGAATATGCCATGCTGGGCGATGCCAAGTTGGTGCTGCGTCAGCTGCTGGACGAACTCAAGAGCCAAGCAGGCAGCGCCAGGGCCAAGAACCAGGTCTTACAGGACGACATCAAGTCGGTGAAAGAGGCCTGGCTGGCCCAGTGGATGCCCAAATTGACCTCCGACGAAGTTCCCATGAATCCCTACCGTGTGGTCTGGGACCTGATGCACACGGTCGACCTGGACAACACGATCATCACCCACGAGTCAGGCAGCGCCAGGGAATACCTGAGTCCCTTCTGGGAGGCCCGCGCGCCACGCAGCTTCATCGGCTGGGGCAAGTCGACCCAACTGGGCTACAGCCTGGGACTGGCCATGGGCGCCAAGCTGGCTGAACCCGGCAAGCTCTGCATCAACGTCATGGGCGACCTGGCCTTCAGCACGGTAGGACTCGACGTGGAGACGGCGGTTAGGTGCAACATACCCACGCTGACCATCGTTATCAACAACGCCTATATGTCCATCTATGACAACAGCCGGTTCCCGGTGGCCATGGAGAAGTACAACATAAAGGGCTTGTCGGGCGAATTCTCCGAGGTGGCCCAGGCCATGGGCGCCTACACCGAGAAGATCACCGCTCCCACCGATATCATCCCCGCCATCAAACGGGGCATCGCCGAGACTGAGGCCGGCAAGGCGGTGGTATTAGAGTTCATCACCAAAGACGAGGGCGAGTACTCCAAGTTCTAGCGCCCATAGTGTGATTTTGTAGGCGTTCAGCGATAATGGGACACTTTAAAGGGCAGAAAAACATGCGGGTGGTGGTGGGTTTGGACTCCTGGTGCAAGGTGTAGATCTGCCGCACCTAGAAAGGAGCCAGAAGTGCCCCAGAGCAACACCGGTCAAGCCCAAGTAGCAGAGACCCTAACTCAAGAGACCAAGACTTTCATCCGGCAGGTACGGACCAGGACCCACAGGAAGTACGCCCCGGAAGACAAGATCCGAATCGTTCTGGTAGGGTCCCGTCGGGAGGTGAGCGTCAGTGACCTTTGCCGGCGGGAGGGGATCAAGCCAGGCGTCTTCTATGCCTGGACCAAGGAATTTATGGAAGCTCTCGTGAGCGCCTCACCATTGGTGGAGCAATTCGGGTTGGGTCCAGGCGGCGAACACCCGTTCCCTCGGTGCGTTGATGGTCTTGGTGACCTTTAGACTGATGCCGGTCTGCGGCGCTGATTGGGTCATGGTTTCATTCCCTCCGAATCGTTTTCTGCTGAGTCTTGTTCTTGTGGAATGCTGTCCTCGGGCGAGACATTTTCCAGGAAATTGGCGAGCGACTCCAGTTTGTCCTCCCAGAACTTCTGGTACTGGGCGATCCATTCCACGGCTTCTTTCATGGGTCGGGCCTCCAGCCGGCACCGCCGGACTCGGCCGTCTTTCTCTTGGGTCAGCAATCCGGCCCGCTCTAGTACCCGGAGTTGCTTGGAGATGGCGGGCAGGGAAACATCAAACGGCGCGGCCAGTTCCGTGACCGAAGAATCGCCGAACGAAAGCCGCTCCAAGATGGCGCGCCGGGTCGGGTCGGCCAAGGCCGCGAAGGTGAAATCCAGTGTTTCTGTTGAATGCTTAACCATATAGTTAAATAATAACGGGATAAAGAAGTTTGTCAATGAGGAAGGCAGAAACCCCCCTCGGTCCCCCTTTACCAAAGGGGGGTTCGGGGGATTTTGGTAGCTATTCAGGAAACCAGACTAATTAGGCAGATCCAACTCAAGGGGTAAAAAGGTACCTGCCTTCTCCCACTCACCCCCGCCGGCGTTGGTCGCGGTAGTTGGGGGCCATTATGGGCTGCCAGTCGACCACCATGCCGTCCACCAAACGGGAGGCGATGCGGGACTTAGTGTCTTCGAGCTCGTCCAGGGTGGAGGCGGTGGTGATGACGGTGGGCAGGCGGGTTTCATGGCGATGGACGACGATCTGGTAGAGCTTCTCCTCGGCCCAGACGGTGCTGCTCTCAGCGCCGAGGTCGTCCAACACCAGAAGGGGCACAGAATTTATCTGCTCGAACAATTCGTCGTAGCCAACTGGGCTGTCGGGGCTGAACGTGGCCCGGAGGTGGTCCAACAATGTCGGGACGAAGGCGAAGAACACCTGGCTGCCCTTGTTGAGCCGCTCTCCGGCGATGGCCACCGCCAGATGGGTCTTGCCGCAGCCCCGGGGTCCGCTCAAGAGCAGCCAGCCCTCCGGCTCGGAGGCGAAGGTCCGGGCGGTGTGCATCACCCGGTCCAGGGATTCTTGGTCCTGGAGCGAAGCGCCGGGGCCGCCCAGTGTGTCGAAATTCTCGAAGGTCATCCGCTGCAGCATCTCGGCGCGAATTTCGCCGATGCCCAGCACCAGCCGGCTATTGAAGTTGCCCAATTGAATCACCGTGGCCGTTCCGTCGAAGCCTTCTAGCCTCGTGCGCAGCGAGTCGTCCAGGCGTTGCAGCGGGCCCCGGACAGTCACCACCGTGGGCAGCGCGTTGTTGTAACGGTGGTTGATCACCTGGAACAACTTCTCCTGGGCCCAGGGCGTGGCGTTGGTGGTGCTGAGATCATCTAGGATCAACACGGGGACGTTTCGCACCTGGTCGAACAATTCATCGTAAGACAAGGGATTATCCGGCGAGTAGGCCGCCCGGAGATGGTCGAGCAGGTCCGCGGCGACGATGAAGAAGGCGGTCTGGTCTCTTTCGATGCAGCGGTTGGCGATGGCCACGGCCAGGTGGGTCTTGCCGCTGCCGCTGGGTCCAGTGATCACCAGCCAACCCTGGGGGTCCTCGGCGAACCGGGCGGCGGCCGTGACACCTTCGGAGAACATCTGGCGGCCGGCGGCGTCGGGCATCGGGCCTTCCAGGTTGGTGGTGGCGAAGGTTATACGAGAGAGGGCGCCGAGGTTGCTATACCGGCGCAACGCGGCGGCGCGGTTGCCAGAGTCCTCTGTCTCCTGGCAGGTGCAGGGTATGGCCTGTCCGAAATCGGGGTGACCGATGTGCACGCGGCGCGTGACCCAGCCGATGCCTTTGCACCTCGGGCAATCTTCACCCGCCGGTTCGCTATCGGGGAGCCTTACCCCATCGCCGTTGGTAGTCTTCGAGATATTTCTTGCGGTGATCCGTCTCAGTATGTCGCCC
>Ga0208113_1000224_pt1 | contig 28897 bp, 26 predicted proteins | sample Knorr_S7_td_NADW_FD_185598 | JGI IMG/M metagenome (GOLD analysis project Ga0208113, IMG submission 185598) | Marine microbial communities from Southern Atlantic Ocean transect - Knorr_S7_td_NADW_ad_2505m_LV_A (SPAdes) (version 2) | ecosystem: Environmental > Aquatic > Marine > Oceanic | place...
AAAGACTTGGTTGACCGTTGGATGGACGAAAAAGAAATCCCTTTTTCCCGGTAGGAGCTGAGTTTCAAACACTGGATGAGGGAAATTTAATCTAGCTCGATTTCCTTCCCTCTTCCTCCGTTCTCCTTCATTTTCTAGGTCTTCTTCAATTTTCGGTTGGTCTTCTCCATTTGTCTGTTCGGGTTTTATAGATATCGAGATTTCCTCGTCATGCTTAATTCCCAGGACTCTCAGTCTCAGATCAGTAAAGAATTGGACCGTACGGCCTCCGTTTTTGGCACTGAAGGAGAACTTCTTCAACAAACTGTCCATTTTCCGGCCCCACAAATTTGCAATCTACATTTAACTCTATAGCCTTTGTCCTATCCCGCGTAAAACAATTGATTTATGCAATTCCTTGTCTTTGATCCCAGAAATACCGAGATCTCTTTCCGCTTCGAAATCGAGCCGCTCGCTCTCCATCTGTCTTTCACGCTTACGTAGCGAGATATTGGCCCAAATTCCTAATGCCCCAATAGCAATTGGCGTAAAGAAATCGGCGATTAATCTGGCAATTTCCAAACTGTTCCAGTCGATTACGTGACCCCCATCCTAGCCTTCCCCGCAAGCCGGAAATGGGTTCGCTTTTACGGCCTGCCCTTCCTCGCGATGAACTCGGGAAAAGCATCTTCCACTCCGAAGCCTTTGACTACGCTGGTGAATTCCTTTTCGTTCTTCCACATGCCTTCTAGGTCGGCGGTCATGTCCTTGAGCAGTATCTGCTTGATACCCATCACCGAAGCCTGGTTGTTCTTGGCGATCAGGGTCGCCATCTCCATGGTCTTGGCCCGTAATTGGTCCGCCGGAACTAGGTGGTTCAGCAGGCCGATCTGGAATGCCTCTTCTGCTTCCACCACCCGCGCGGTGAACAGAAGCTCCTTGGCCTTGGGCCAACCCACCTGGTTGGTCAGGGTCCAGGTGCAATTGATACGGCCATAGGCCACGGCTAGGAACCGGAACTTGGTGTTCTCACAGCCGACACGGATGTCGAGACACGACGCCAGCACCGCGCCGCCGCCGTAGGCCAGGCCGTTCATCATGCCTATGACCGGCTTGGGCGAGGCGGACAGCTCGTACATCCAGCGGGAATGCTCGCCTTGACGGGCGTCGCGCTCTTCTTCAGTGCAGTTGCGTGCGTCTTCCCGCTGTTCGTGGATGTCGCCCCCGGCGGAGAAAGCCTTGTTGCCGGTGCCGGTGATCACGATGCAGCCGATGTCCTCATCGGCGTTGGCTTTGACCACTGCGTCGTGGAGCTCGGTGTTCACGACGTGGTTCATTGCATTCAGTACCTCGGGCCGGTTCATTGTGATGACCGCCACGCCCTCTTCGTTCTCCACCAAGATGCTTTCGTAGGCCATATTTGCTACCGTCCTAACCTTTCCACCTTCCGCGGAAGGATGGGAAAGAATGTTTTGAAATCACGAATTGCTCCCCGATTCTACGGTTAGCGTGGCAGACAGTCAATTTGGGCTCAAATCCGCGTTTCGTATGGTAAACTTCCAACGAACTTCAGGCGAAGCCTAGGCATGACCTGATAAAAGACTAAAAACCACGGCACCTGGGAGGTAATTGAATTGGCTCAAAAGATGAAAGCCGGCGACGCAGTGATCGAGATGCTGCGGCAGGAAGGAGTCTCCCACATGTTCGGAATCGTGGGGTCGTCCTTCTTGGACATCCTGGACCCTCTTTACGACCGGGATGACCTCCGGTTCATCGGCGTCCGCCATGAGCAGGGCGCGGCCCTGATGGCCGACGGGTACAGCCGGATCTCCGGCTCTCCCAGCGTGTGCCTGGTGACCAACGGTCCGGGTGTCCTGAACCTGACCTACGGCATCGGCTCCGCCTACGTGGCCCACTCGCCGGTAGTCGTGTTGGCGCCATCGGCATCCAGGAGCCACCAGAACCGGGACTCCACCCAGGAGTTCGACCAGGTAGCCCTTTTTAAGCCAATCACCAAGGCGGCCTTCGCCATCAATAAGATAGAGGTGCTTCCGGACGCACTTCGCCACGCCTTCCGTGTCGCCACATCGGGCAAGATGGGGCCGGTGATGATCGACATACCCCGGGACCTCCTGCCCGGCGCCGAGATCGAGCTGGACCTCCTGGCGCCCGACTCCTACCGCCCAGGTCAGACCCGTTCCAGGGGTGACCAGAGCCTCATCGACAAGGCTGCCACCGTATTATCCGCCGCCCAGCGCCCGGTCATCTTGGCCGGCGGTGGGGTGCAGTGGAGCAACGCCGGTGACGTAGTCTGCCGCATGGCCGAACTGACCGGCGCCGCCATCGTTACATCCTACGGGAGGGCCGACGCCGTCCCGAACGACCACCCCAATTACCTGGGGCACCTGGGCCGCCTGGGGTCCGCGGAAGGCATCGAAGCAGTGCGCCAATCCGACACTATCTTGGCCGTGGGCACAAGGCTCAGCCAATCGACCACTTTCTACGACAACCGGTTCATCCCCGGAGACGCCAAGATCATCCAGATCGAGATCGACCCAGAGGAGATCGGACGCAACTACCCGGTGACGGTCGGCATCGAAGGCGACGCCAAGGCCGTGATGGAGGGTCTGCTGGAGAAGGTCCGGGAGACCGAGCCCCGGCCGAACCAAAAATGGGTCTCGGAGATCAACGATTGGACCTCTCGCCGGGCATCGAGGCTACAGGACGAAGAGAAATTATCCGGCTTGCCCATCAAGCCCCAGCGTGTCTACGCGGAACTTCGGAAGGTCATGCCCCGGGACGCCATCATCGCCCTGGACGCCGGGTTGGCGCCCAACTACGGTCAGGACCGGCTTAACTACTACGAGCCCCGAAGCCTGATCACCTCCCTGGACCTGGGCGGCCTGGGGTTCAGCTTCCCGGCAGCCATCGGCGCAAAGTTCGCCGCCCCCGACCGGCCGGTGATCAACTTCAACGGCGACGGCGGGTTCTTATTCAACGCCCAGGAGTTCTCCACGGCGGTGCATTACAACCTGCCATTGGTCACAGTCATCATGAACAACGGGATCTGGGGCTCTGAGAAAGCCTACCAGCGCTACGCCTTCGACGAACGCTACGTCGGCGCCGACGTCACCAACCCCCGCTTCGACAAGTACGCGGAGATCTTCGGAGGAGTTGGGTTCTACGTTGAACGGCCCGAGGACATCGGCAATGCTCTGGAAGAAGCGCTGAATTGTGGCAAGCCCAGTATCATCGAGATACCAACCGACCCGGATGAGATGCCTCGACCAGCGCGTTTGGCCGAGGTGAAAGCCCCGCCCCAGGGATAGTACCGGCGGCCAGTCCGCCGTTTAGGGATATACCATGGAACAGATCATTCAGCCCGACGCCATCAACCTGGAGGACGATGCGGTTGTCATCCTGTGGGAAGATGCACACCGCAGCCCCTTTCCCCACCGTTTTCTACGTCTGCGCTGCCCCTGCGCCAACTGCGTAGACGAGATGAGCGGCAAGCGGACACTGGACCCGGATACCGTGCCCCAGGATGTGAAAGCCCTGGACCAGATGCCTGTTGGCAAATACGGGGTCCAATTCCTGTGGAGCGACGCCCACTACACGGGCATCTACACCTTTAAGGTGCTACGAGCGGCCTGTCCCTGCATAATCTGCGGAGAGGCTAGAACTCAGGCCGGGAATGCGAACGGGGGCTCAAGCGCTGAATAGAGGTTTATTCGGAGCCCTTGGCCGGTTGTCTGTCTCTGTTGCGCATGGGCTTCTCCAGAGACGCCTTGAACTTGGGTGAAGTGAAAGTGTTGGACTTGAAAGCGAAATTCGAAAGCTGCCGTTGGGCCGGCTTGCCGCATTTCTCGCAATTGGCCGGGTCGTCCGACTGCGAAACCGAACGCATGACTTCAAAATCAAAATTGCAATCGGCGCAATAATATTCATAGATGGGCATTGGGACCTCCTGAACTTAAGTCCATTTTAAACCACAAGAAAAATAGGTGCCACGGTCATAAGCAAGAAACAGTCCCTTCTCCCGCGCAAGAGGGAAGGTTAGGTCCGACGAAGTGGAGACTCTCGACGTAGTCGGAGATGGGGGAGCCCTGTCAAAAACTAGACTGGCTCTAAGAAACGAGACCTGTGCCGGGTAGAACGCCCTAACCCTCTCCCGTTGCGACAGGAGAGGGAGCAATAGACTGAATCGGAAGACGTAATTCGGAGAAATCATGGCAGACACCATAGACGTAGCAATCATCGGAGGAGGCGCGGCAGGTTGCGCCGTCGCCTACTACCTAGCCCAGTCAGGGGTGAAATCGACCATCATCGAGCGTGATGGCGTCGGCAACCAGGCATCGGGGAACGCCGCCGGCGGGCTGAACCCTCTGACCGGTATCGGGATTCCGGGGCCCTTGGCCGCCTTTGGCTGGGAATGTTTCCAGCTCCACGCCGACCTGTACCAAAACCTCATGGACCAGTCCGGTATCGATTACCAGCACCGCACCGTGGCCAAGATCGACCTGGCGATGGAAGAGTCGGAGATCGACGGCCTTAAAGAGACTGCGGAGCGAATGGATGCCGTGGAAGGTTTCGAAGCACGCTGGCTGGAACCGGAAGACGTCGCCAAGCTTGAGCCAAGGATCGCGCCCGGTATCCTGGGCGGCATGTACGATCACGGGAACACCGGAGTGGACAGCTACAAACTTACCAGCGCATTTGCGGCGGCGGCAACCGAGATGGGCGCCACCGTTCGCGTTGGGAATGTTCAAGGCCTGGAAGGAAACTCCGGGAAGATAGACCGGGTCATTTTGGAAGACGGCGAGATTTCCTGCGGGCAAGTGGTGATGGCCATGGGTCCGTGGTCGCGCCGGGCCGAGTCCTGGCTGAACATCTACATCCCCGTGGACCCGCTGAAGGGTGAGATTCTCCGTCTGGAACTTGAGGGAGACCGGATCAAATACGATATCTCCGGAGGCGGCGCGTCGATCTACCCCAAGCTGGACGGCCTGAACTGGTGCGGCACCACCGAGGACTGGAACGGCTTCGACCGCGAACCATCGGAGATAGTGGCCAAGGAGATTCGAAAGCGGTTGGCGCGGGTGTTCCCAGACCTGGCCGACGCAAAGCTTGCGAAACACACCGCTTGTCTGCGACCAGTCACCCCAGACTGGCTGCCGGTACTGGGGCGGGCCTCCGGCTGGGAGAACGTCTACCTGGCAACCGGCGCGGGCAAGAAGGGCATCTTACTTGCGCCAGGAATCGGCCGTTCAGTAGCCGACCTGATGACCACCGGAGAGACCGCCCTGTCGGTCCACAACTACTCCCCGGAACGCTTCGCAACGCGGATGGACTGAACGGCGATGAACCAACGGCGAATAACGCCCATTCATCGGTCCGTCCGCTCATGGTGAGCTTGTCGAACCACTGCCTGAGCTAAACCTGGTTGTCCATCACAAGCATGACTTATGCGCATCCTTCGGCAGGCTTAGGACGAGCGGGAACAACGCCGGGTCTCACCGAGGCAGCCTAGCTCCCGAAATTGGCGGTCAGGCTGGTGTCTCCGGAAACGACGATCAGGCCGTCGGCTATCGCTTTTTCGAGACTGCGACGGCCGTAAACCAGTAGGACGAACGTCTGTGTGTCGCATCCGAATATGGCGTCCGGGCGTTTGTCGCTGGCCGACTCCATAATCGCCTTCTGGCCGCCACCGGCAACGATGTCGTAACTACCTGGGACGCTTCCGGTCAGTTCGAACCTGAACCGCGCGGCCGCTGCCATTTTGGCCCCTGGATCGAATAACCTCCCGACCACGAACACGGGAAACATCTCGATGATAGCCGGTAGACTCTCCGCCGACATTTCCGGCGCCGCCTCCAGACTGGACCGGATGTCCCACTCGTGGATTATCAATTCAGTTATCCGCAGGTTCAGGTAGGTCTCGATCGAGATGGTGCCGGCGGCGTGGTAGCAGAGCTTGTCCTTATCCGCCTCCTTCACTTCGGCAAACACCGCATCGAACCTGACCCGGCTGTCGTTGTAGGCGACCAATATCTCCCCGCCCAAACTCTCTTTGAAATCTATGGCTACCTGGGCGTTCGCCCGCAGCCGGGCCGCCATGTCGCCTACTCCGGCCGGAGGCATGCCCTCCGGAGCCGAGTCATCTCCCGCCAGACCCCTAACGATATTGGGCCCAAACCGATCGACGGCCCCCGTCAGATGGGCCACCACGTCCGAGACCTGCCAGGCGTCACAGGCGCTCTGGATTGCCCAGGCCTCGGGGGACAACGTTTTGAAGTATTCCCCGATGCGCGCCGATTCATCTTTAACTAACTGGACCTTTTCCAAGACCGAACCCATTCGTTCATCTCCTAGGTGGGCGCCGGATATTCACCGGGTATGCTGCTGTAATCCGTTTTGCGTTGGCGGTATTATAATGGCCTTCCAGGTTTATAGAAATAAAAATTCGCGGGGGGAGGCTAACTTTGGCATTAGGTTGGGCAATCATCGGCGCGGGGATGCATCCACACCAGAAACTCGCTCCGGCGATCGGACTGACCCCGGACGCCGAACTCATAGCAGTGCTGAGCCGTGACCAGGGGCGGGCCGACGCTTTCGCCGAGACCCACGGGGCCCAGGCAGGGTATTCCAAAATGGACGACCTGTTGGCCGACTCCCGCATCGACGCTGTATTCGTGGCCTCGCCCAACGCCGCCCACGTGGGACACACCGTTCAGGCCGCCAAGGCCGGGAAGCACGTGCTGTCGGAGAAACCGATGGCCACCTCGGTGGACGACGCCCTGGCCATGGTCCAGACCTGTCGGGCCAACGGAGTGAAGCTGGGTCTGGGCTTCGAACTTCGCTTCCACCCTGCCCACCTGCTGGCCAAGGACCTGGTTTCCCAAGGCAAGTTGGGCCGCATCCGGCTGCTCCAGGGGCATTGGGGACGGGGGGAGCGGGGCGAACCCGAGCACCTGCCACGGTCCGGTCTGCGCGGATGGTGGGAAGACCCCGAGGCCATGGGCGGCGGATCGGTGATAATGGGCCTAGGTGTACACGTGTTCGACTTGGTCCGCTTCGTCATGGGCCAGGAAATCACAGAAGTCACGGCCATGACCGACACACAACCGCTGGAGCACATCGCCAGCATGTCACTGCGCCTGGATGACGGGACCATCGCCAACGTCAGTTGCGGCCGGATGCTGCCCGACACCTTGAACAACTTCACCGTTTACGGCACCGACGGCCGCTTCACCGGCACCGCCACCGTCTGGGAGGCCCGCATGGGCGATGTGGAGGTTGTGAGCGAAACGGTCAACCAGACCGAAAGCTGGGACTACGACTACCTGGCCAACTTCGTAGCCGAATTAACTGATTTCCAGGCCGCTTTGAAAGAAGACCGGGAGCCCGCCGCCACCGGGATCGACGGCCTAAGATCAACCGAGGTCAACTCAGCGGTCATTCAGTCTGCCAAGACCGGGCGGGCGGTTAAGATCAAGCATCGGGCAGTGAAATAGGCTTACCGTTGACCGCAGGTTGACGGTAAGCGGGGCCATTGCTACGATTCCCACGCCTACTACAGTGAAGAATTTAAGGACATTTGATATGACGACCACAGAGCGGGCCCAGGCGCAAGGCGCGTTACGCGGCGTGCAGGTCTTGGACTTCGGCCAATACATCCCCGGACCCATGTTGGGCATGCTGCTGAGCGACCAAGGGGCTGATGTCATCAAGGTTGAACGGCCCGGCGGCGACCCGGCCCGCAATGAACCAGCCTTCGCCACCTGGAACCGGGGCAAGCGGTCGGTGGTCTTGGACCTGAAAACCCCCGAGGGCCAGGCCGCAGCCCAGGCACTGGCCAAGAAAGCCGACATCGTCATAGAGAATTACCGGCCCGGCGTGGCCAACCGCCTCGGCATCGGCTACCAGACCCTGACCAAAGACAACCCCCGGCTGCTGTATGTCTCCATCCCCGGCTTCGGTGAAGACAGCCCCCACCGCAACGAGCGCGGCTGGGAGGGCATCGTATCCGCCGCGACCGGAACCTATCAGCCTTATGACGACACCGAAGAGCCCTTGTTCTTGCCGTTGCCCACGGCCAGCACCTTCGCCGCTATCGTGGCTTCGGTATCGGTGACCATGGCCTTGGTGACCCGTGACCGCAACGGCAAAGGCCAGCGCATCGAAGTGCCCATGCACAGCGCCATGTTCGCGGCCATTGGACGCCATCTGGTCAAGTTATACGACATCAACCCGCCCGACCTGTTCGACCTGCCCCGGAACGTCATGTCCCATCAGTACATGTGTGCCGACGGCCGCTACTTCCAGTCCCACGGCATGTATCAGCGGTTCGTGAGCCAGTTGATGGCCGCCGCCAACCGTCCCGAGTGGATCGAAGACCTGGAAGACCTCTACGGCGCGGAAGTTGCGCCAGAGACAGTCGCAATGTGGAAGGACCGGTTCGAGAAGATGTTCATGGAGCGGACCGCCAAGGAATGGGAGGACGCCATCGCCGAGGCCAACGGTGTCGGCACCATCTGCAAAACCGTCGACGAATGGCTGGTCCACGAGCATGCCATCGCCGGGAAGATGGTCACAGAAGTCGATGACGCCCAATACGGCCGGATGAAACAACCGGGAGTCCAGGTGCGCCTGAGAGGGACACCCGGCGCCATCCAGGGGCGGGCCCCCACGTTGGGCGAGCACACTGCAGAGATCTTGGCGGAAGTTAATGACGGACCGGGACGGACCGGGACCTATCCAGAGGGTCAGGGCGTCGAAAACATCATTAGCGCCTTGGAAGGCATCCGAGTGCTGGACCTCTGCATCGTGTTGGCCGGCCCCACCTGCGGGAGGACCCTGGGTGAGTTCGGCGCGGAGGTCATCAAGATCGACGACCCGTCACGTCCTTACGACATTGCGGGAAACACCGACGTAAACCGCGGCAAGCGCAGCATCAACATAAACCTCAAGACCAAAGAGGGACTGGAAGTCTTCTACAAGCTCCTTGAGACTGCCGACGTGGTGGTAGAGAACAACCGCGCAAGCAGCCTGGCCCGGCTAGGGATCAGCTACGACGAGATGAAGAAGCGCAAGCCGGACATCATCCACGCGTCGCTGAACGCCTTTGGCTACGACGGCCCCTGGGCCGAACGCCCCGGTTGGGAGCAGTTGGCTCAAGCAACCAGTGGCATCCAAGTACGCCGCGGCGGCCGTGATTCTGCCCCCAAGTTGCTGCCTTATCCCATGAATGACTACGGCACCGGGCTGATGGGCGCTTATGCCGTGGCCCTAGCCGTCCACGAGCGCAACCGCACCGGCCAGGGACAGACCGTCAATAGCGGCCTGGCGCTAACCGCCGGACTACTGCAATCGCCCTATTTCCTGGACTACGAAGGTTACCAGCGAGATGAACCGGAGGGATTGGGAGTGCGCGGGTTCTCCGCCAAGTCCCGCCTCTACCGCGCCGCCGACGGGTGGCTGTACTTCCACTGTCCCAGCGACGAGGCGTGGAAACAGCTCACCGCTCTTTCTGATTTTGCCGGGTTGGACAACAGCGGCGATGACACGCTGACGAAATCTCTGGCGGAAGTGTTAGCCAGCAGGCCCCGGGAAGAATGGGAGAAGCTGATCAACCCCACCGGAGTCAGCGTGATTGCAAACCGGCAGGTAGCTGAATTCCGGGACGACGCAGACATCCGCAAAGCCGGTCTGATAGTTGGCCGGGACCATCCCGGTGTGGGCCAAGCCGATCACCTGGGCAGCGTGGCCAAACTCTCCAAGACCCCCATGCGGGTTGGGCGGCCCACTCCTTTGTTGGGAGCGGAGACCGATGAGATACTCATCGAGGCCGGCTATACAGGCGAGGAGATCGAGTCCATGAAGCTGTCCGGAGCAGTGGTCCAGCACCAGGTCTAGGTACATCCCTTCGGAAGATATCTTCACACTCACGGCGCGAGAGGAGATCGAGATAGCCGTCAGGCTGGTACTGGCGGCCCTCTTTGGCGCTGCAGTGGGCTATGGCGGCGAAGCTCCGATAAACCCGCGGGGCTTCGAACATTGCCTCTGGTGGCTGGTGGCTTTGCGCTTTTCACGATCGTTTCCGCTTTCGGATTCGAGACTGCCGACCAGTCTAGGGTGGCCGCCCAGATCGTCACCGGCGTGGGATTCTTGGGCGCAGGCACCATCCTGCGCAGCGGCACGAGCATCTCAGGACTGACAACCACCGCGACCATCTGGGCTACCGCGACCATCGGTATGGCAGCGGGTTCCGGCCTCTACATCGCCTCCATTGGCGGCACGGCGCTGATGTTAGCCATTCTTTACCTCTTCGCCCCGGCCAGGAACAGCGACGAGTAGGTTGGACACTCTCCGAATTCCCGCGTCCAGGTGAGTAGGCACTCGCAGGGTCCGTAGGGGTGGGTTTCTAACCCACCCTGACTGTGATGCAAAACCCTCCTTGGTTCCAACACGTTAGGACACAGCGTTTACTTGCTATGCCTGCAGCACCATGCGTTTCAAAAAGAATGTGGGCATAGAATAGGGCAGGTTAGAAACTTGCCCCTACGGACGGCTTTTCCACGTTGTTCCTATATCGCTGGTTCGGGAGGTTACAAATCAGTCCAACTTATGGAGTGTCTGTCGGCGTGGCATGGTATATTGTCGCTCAATTTTATGAACTGACATTTCCAGGCCGTTCCCGTACATTCCGATAGTAGACTGGCCGCCATTGAAAATCAGTCTAATTTCTGAAGTAAATTGAGGATCTAAGCATGCAAACATATGGTCAGTTCTGCCCCGTGGCAAAAGCGGCGGAGATCTTCGCCGAGCGCTGGACGCCGCTGATCATCCGGGAGTTGTTGATGGGCAGCAAGAAGTTCGGTGAGCTGGAGATCGGTATGGCCCACATACCCCGGTCTCTATTGACCCAGCGCCTGAGAAGCCTCGAAGATGCCGGGGTGCTAACTCGGAAGATCGAAGGAAACAACAAACGGGCTGAATATCATCTGACTGAGGCTGGCGCTGAATTGATGGATGTCGTTAAGGGGTTGGGAGACAAGGGCCAAAAATAGGTGAACCACGACATAACCGCCGATGATGTGGACCCAAAGTTGTTGGTCTGGGACATGCACCGGCGGGTGAACGTAGACCTTCTCCCACCGGAAAGAGTGGTTGTCCAACTAACATTTCACGGCGCCTACAAAGGGGATTTTTGGCTGATGCCGGAGCGCCCTGAACCCTCAGTCTATATGAATAACCCGGGATTCGATGTTGACGTTTTCGTTACCACTGACACCATCGCCATTCACAAAGTTTGGATGGGTGTGGAGTCTTTGGCGGAATGTTTGGATGACGGCCGGATCGAGTTAGACGGCCTAACCGCCCACGTCGACGCCTTTCCCCGATGGCTGAAGCTGAGCGACTTCGCAGGCGTGAAACCTGCCGGGATTTCCGCGTAGGAAGTCCGGTTTAACCGGCATCTCTGGTGGTCGGTGGGAAGATGACCGAGATTTCGTATGGCAGCCGCCGCTGGAACGTGCTAAACTGGCGCAACGCTTCTAGGCGTAACCTCAGGTAGAAGAGGTCCCTTTGCTCCGCATCTACAATACCTTGGCAAAACGGGTCGAAGAGATCCAGCCCACCACGCCAGGGATCATCCAAATGTACACCTGCGGTCCCACTGTGTACCGTGACGCCCATATCGGGAACCTGCGCACCTACCTCATGGCCGATTGGGTCCGCCGTTCGCTGATACACAGCGGCGTGCAGGTAACCCACATCAAGAACATCACCGACGTCGGTCACATGCGCCAAGAACTGGCCGAGACCGGCGGCGACAAGATGATAATGGCCGCTCTGGCCGAGGGCAAGACGATCCAGGAGATCGCTGACGTGTACGCCGGGCGGTTCTTCCGCGACGAAGCCCGCTTGAACATCATGGAAGCGACTGTATTCCCTTGGGCTAGCCACCACATCCCAGAGATGATCGCCATCAATGAAGCCTTAGTTGCCAACGGGCATGCCTATGAGAAGGGTGGCAATCTTTATTTTGATGTCCCTTCGTTTGAAGGCTACGGCAAGCTCTCCAACAACGTCGGTGGAGACCTGTTGGAAGGCGTGCGGTCCGAAGCCGACCCGCTGAAACGCGACCCCAGAGATTTCACCCTCTGGAAGGCCGCCGAGCCGGGCCGGGACGTGAAATGGGATAGTCCCTGGGGTGCCGGATTCCCTGGCTGGCACATCGAATGTTCGGCCATGGCCTCCAAGTACCTGGGAGAGAGTTTCGACATCCACACCGGTGGTGTCGACAACGTCTTCCCACACCACGAAGACGAGATCGCCCAGAGCGAGGCTGCCTTCGGCCACCAGCACGTGAATTACTGGATCCACGCCCAGCATCTACTGGCCGACGGCGCCAAGATGGCCAAATCCGCCGGCAACGTCTTCCTCATAGAAGAGCTGATCGAGCGCGGGTTCTCGCCTCTTTCATTCCGTTACCTTTGCATGACCATCCTCTACCGCCACCGCATGAACTTCACGTTCACATCCCTTAAGGCCGCGGAAAAGGCACTGACCGGTCTGCGGGAGAGGATCTGGCTCTGGAGTAAAGAGCCGGAAACCAACGGACATACGGCGCAGGCCGATGGATACCGTCAACGGTTCTGGGATGCCGTCGAATCGGACCTGGACCTGCCGCGCGCCTTAGCCTTGACTTGGGAGATGGTTCGGTCAGAACTGCCGGGCCGCGCCAAGATGGACCTGCTGCTGGAATTCGACGAGATATTCGGACTGGACCTGGATAAGGCCCCAGGCGAGAACGCGGTAGCCACCGGAATAGCCAAAACGCTGGAGATCCGGGGCGGACACCGAGAACAGTCGGACTACGCCACCGCAGATTCGCTACGCGGCCAGCTAGCCTCGGACGGCTATATCGTGCTCGACACGGCGGATGGCACGCGGGCACGCCCCAAGACTCCCCTGGAACTGCGGCAGGAGAAGTGGACCTCCGTATCGTCATCCAGGGAGGTTGAGTCATTTTTGGACCAGCCATCCAAGCTTGACTTCACATTTGTATTGAACGCCTACGGATATCCCAGCGACGTCAAGCGCTGTATCGAGGGAATGCTGAATCACACCGGCAGCCACTCGGTGGAAGCCATCGTCATCGACAACGGCTCCACTGACGGCACTGGGGAATTACTGGAAGACATGCTGGCTGAGCATCCGGAGCTCCGAGTGGTCCACTGCGATCACGTCATCGGCGACGCCGCCAGCAAGAACATCGGCCTGATGCAGAGCAGAGGGCGTAACATCGTCGTATTGGACGGTTCGGCGGAGATCACCGGGAATATCCTGGATTCCATCGCCGAGCAACTGAGCGACCCAACAGTTGGCATATTCGGTCCCTGGGGCCTCAGCACTCCCGACATGCAGCATTTCCACGAAGAGGTGGATAGCGGCGACGCCGACGCCATGCAGGCGTATTGCATGGCCTTCCGCCGCGAAGAGGTCAACAATGTTGGCCTGATGCGCGAGTGCTTCCGTTTCTACCGGAACTTGGACATCGATTATTGCTTCCAGTTCAAGGACAAGGGGTTACGAGTGGTCGCCGACTCTGCTTTACCCCTGGTCCGCCACGAGCACCGGCAATGGACGGAGCTGGACGACAACCAACGCGACGAACTGAGCAGGAAGAATTTCGGACGCTTCCTGAAGCGGTGGGGCAACCGGCCTGACCTGCTTCTGGCCGCCGACGCCGTGGGGTTCGAAAGCCACCAGCAGTTCCACCATTAAGCTGGGTTGGATCTACCTGAGACCGCCTGCTCCCTCGAATTTCAGGATCAACTCGGTCTTTTTTGCCCTGCCTTCCCCTTGACTCCGTCGTTCGGCAACCAGAATCACGGGGTAAAATTACTGAATTTACCGGCGTTGGCGCCGGGCCGGACAACTAGATTTATTCGTTACGGCGCAACTTTACATAACGGATGCCGGTGATCGTTCACGAATTCGGTTTGGCAACTCCGAATCTCTGGCCAAAATTGACCGTCATAAAGGACCTTCATTCCATCTCTGATATGCGATATTCCTCATCATCAATTATCCAATACTCAGACTTGACGCTGTGCCTGGCCGGTGCTAGATTCCGAGCAGGTTCAACAGTGAATTTCTTGCCCCCTGGCGCCGCCCGGCGGAGCGCCTAACCAATGTCCGAAATTGCCGAAAGACTATTGGCTGGCGAACAAAGGGCGCTATCAAGGTTAATCACCCTGTTGGAAAGGGGAGACCCGGCAGCCGCCGAAGCAATGAAGGTGGTAGACGGGCATACCGGAAGGGCTTATACGGTAGGAATCACCGGCCCTCCCGGCGCAGGAAAGAGCACCATTGTTGACCAACTGACGCAGTTGGTGCGGGAGACAGGCTCAACAGTAGGCATCATAGCTGTCGATCCCACCAGCCCTTTTAGTGGCGGCGCCATACTGGGCGACCGCATCCGAATGCAACGCCACTATCTGGATTCCGGGGTATACATCCGCAGCGTAGCAACCAGGGGTCAAGCGGGTGGCCTGCCCCGAATCGTCAAAAGCATGGTCCGGGCCCTCGATGCCGCTGGCACCGACCTGATACTGGTCGAGACCGTGGGCGTTGGGCAGACCGAACTAGGCATCATCAGCGTGGCGGACACTGTCTTGGTAGCGATGAATCCGGAGTCGGGCGACGCGATTCAGACACTGAAAGCCGGGGTGATGGAGATTGCCGACATATTCCTGGTAAACAAAGCGGACAGGGAGGGGGCCGACCAGATGGCCGGGGCCATCACGGGGATGCTCCACATGGCCGCAGCCAGTCCCGGGTGGAGCCCACCGGTGATGCTGACAACAGCTCAAACCGGGCAGGGAATCGAGGATCTTTGGGGTAAGATCCAGGACCACCGAGAGTATCAAACCACCAGCGGCGACCTTGAGGCCCGCCGCGGAAGACAGCGCAGGGCGGAATTCTTAGAGGCAGTGGAAGAGGTGTTGGCGCAGCGTCTTCGCAACAGGGTGGAAAACGACCCCGACCTTATTGCTACTTTGGAGCAGGTAGCGGCGAAAGCGACTGATCCGTACTCCGCAGCCTTGGAGTACCTGGATTCATCTCTTTTTTCGGCAGACTGGCCTGAAACACCAAAGGCGTAACTCCCGTTAGTGGGCCTTGAAAAAATACGCCGGTGCGGCCGGGAAACTCCACTGGACCTTCCCTGGGGAAACTCGCCCGTACAGCGGGGCCGGGGATCACTGAAATATCCGATTCACGGACGTGGAGATTCGTAATGTCAGTTCTAGGTGTTGATTTAAGGGCGTCCTCCAAGAAGCCCTCTTCCATCGCAGTATTAGATACCCAGTCCCATCTGACCGAGCTTGGCAGTTTCTACGAAGATAGCGAACTGACTAAGCTGGTGGACGACCTCCGGCCCGACCTGGTGGCCATTGGCGCCCCTCTGAACCTGCCTTCGGGTTTTTGTTGCTTGGACCAGACCTGCGATTGCCGGTTCTCGGTGTCCGACCGGAAGGGCCGCCTGCTAGAGCTTGAACTGGCCAAGATGGGGATCAGTTGTTTCTACACCAACAAAGGTTCCATCATCAGGGACCTGATCTACCGCGGGATTCATCTGAGCAAATTACTCCGGGAATCGGGCCACGACGTGATTGAAGTGTACCCCCACGCCACCAAGATGTTGCTCTTCGGCGACAAGGTGCCACCAAAGAACAGCGCCATCAGCGTCAGTTACATGATCGGCCATCTCACACCCCTGGTTTCCGGTATGGAACGGTACGCTGACGACCTGGACCGGAATAGCTGTGATGCGATAATCAACGCCTACACCGGACAGCTTCACGCTCAATCTAACACCGACGTATTGGGCGATCCTGAGGAGGGCATCCTGGTCCTGCCCAAGCTGCCGAACTAGACCGCCTCTGGTGGTCTAGTTGCAGGGTTCAATAGACACAAGAAAAGCGCACCCTTCCTTTACGAAAAGGGTGCGCTTTTCGTTTGCTCTTAAGTTGCCGTTACTTGGAGTTACCGTCTCCGTTGCCCTGGTTGCTGCCCATGCCCAGGAAATTGCCCAGCATGGAGGTGAATTCCATGGGGAAGATCCATTTGGTGGACGGGCTTTCGCCCAGGGATTTCAGCGTCTCAAAGTACTGAAGACTCATGGTGCGTCCGTCAGCGGTGCTTGCAACGCCGTTGATGCGTTCCAATGCGTCGCTAAATCCGTTCGCCCTGAGCACAGCTGCCTGCTGTTCGCCCTCAGCCCTCAGAATCTCCGATTGACGGCTGCCCTCAGCGGATAGGATCGCCGCCTGTTTCTCACCTTCGGCGACGTTGATCTGAGACTGCCTGGCGCCCTCGGACTCGGTGATCTCGGCGGTCTTGATCGCTTCCGCAGATTTCTCCCGTTCCATAGCTGCCTTTACACCGGGAGGCGGGTCGATCTCATTGATCTCCACCTGGGAAATCTTGACGCCCCAACGTTCGGTGACCTCGTCCATCCGCACCTGGAGAGCGTCCCTGATCCGTTCCCTTTCCGCCAGGGCTTCAGACAGCGTGGTGCCACCGATCACGGCTCTCAGTGTGGCGAAAGCCAGGTTCACTACGGCCAACTCAAAGTTCTGGACCTCCAGGACCGCTCGCTCGGCGTACTCCTCCATCACTCGGTAGTAGATGACGAAGTCCATGTCCACCACCACGTTGTCGGCGGTGATGTATTTCTGGGTGGGGACCCGGGTCACCCGCTCCCTCAGATCGACCTTTGTCGCGTGGTAGACGATGGGCATCAGGAAATGCAGTCCGGACCGGCGCGTACCGATGAACGTTCCGAACTTTTGCACGACCAATCTTTGGTACTGCTGTACGAGTATCAGACCGAATGCCATGTTCTCCTCCCTTCTTGCCGGGCGTTGAAATGAGTTACGAGTTGCCCAGATGTATTACGGATTTTCTTGGGATTCTGGATCTTTCTGTCGGAAAACCGTCAAAATCAGGCCGTCCACACTTCTGACTTCAATCGGTTCGCCGATTTGAATCAAACTATCATCTTCACTTATAGCTGTCCAGGTTTCGTTGCCCACCAGAACGATTCCCCTGGGCGTGAGTTCACCGGTGACCCGGCCCCGCATCCCGGTCAAGGCCGACGCCTTCTCCGGAGGTCCCTGCTTTCTAGACTGGTAGGCCAGACCAACTACATACACCAGGGTCAGGGCGGCGACACCTCCGGTCCCTGACAACAGCCAACGGCTCACGCCGATGGACGGCATGGTTGGAGACGAGTCTCCGAATTGGGTGAATAGTATCAAGCCACCCACCATTAGACTGACGATGGCCCCCACGCCCAATATCCCAAACCCAGCCACCACCACTTCCAGAACTATCAGCACCGAGGCCAGGACGATAAACACCACCCCGGCCCAATTGACCGGCAGGTTGCCCAGGGCCAAGAAGGCCAGCAACAGGCAGATCACCCCTACCACTCCAGGTGCGATCAGCCCGGGATTGAACATCTCCACCACGATCCCCAGCCCGCCAACGGTCAGCAAAATGAAGGACACATTGGGATCGGAGATGAACTCCAAGAAGTGCTCCAAGATATTCTTCTCTAGGGTGCGAATCTCCAGCCCTTCGGTCTCAACCACAACCAATCCCAAAGCTGTATCGGCGGTGAGCCCGTCCAACTGTTCCAGCAAGTCGCCTAGGTCCTCGGCTATCAGGTCCACCACGTTGTCGGCCAACGCTTCTTGGGCTGAATAAGATGCCGCGGACCGGACGGTCTCTTCCAGCTTATCTTCGTTACGGCCTCGCGTCTGCGCGATGCTCCTGATCAATGCCGCAGCGTCGTTCTCCACCTTGCTGGCGAGAGTGTCGTCCAGGTCCTCGCCGGTGGCGGATATGGGAGTGGCGGCGCCGATGTTGGTACCAGGGGCCATCACCGCGAAGTTTCCCGCCGCTATAATGAATGTTCCCGCCGAGCCGGCCCTGGCGCCCTTGGGCGAAACGTAGACCGCCACGGGGACCGGCGACTCCAGCAGCAATTCAACGATCTCTCTGGTCGAACTAAGCAGTCCCCCAGGCGTGTCGAGTTGAATGATGAGGAGTTCAGCGCCATCTTCCCCGGCTTGGTCGATGGCCCGGGAGATGAAACTCTCTTTCACCGAGTTAATGATCCCATCGACGGTCATGACCAGGGCATGGGGAGAATTCGGCCCCTGGGCGCGGGCCAGCACCGGCCCCAGCATGCCGGTAATCAGCATGCCCAAGAAAATAACAGCCAGGGTGAGACGAACCATTCGGAGCCGCTGGGTCATAAGATCCACCGTCGAGGTTCAAGGCCCTTTAAACGTTTGAAGTTGTTATCGGCTGGGCTAGACCGGAGTCCCGGTTTCAGCCATCGAGGCTTCGGGTGAAAATGCCTCCGCCGGCTCGGGGGCGAAAATCTCCGTTGGCCCAGACGGTTTTGCCATTCGCGCCAGCAGCGGGTTCACCAATCGTAGAACACCGCCAAGGGTCGGGTGGCCCATGATCTTCCCAATCATTGAGCTATGCCAATCGAAAAACACATCCGGAGAAGCGGCCAGCTCCGAGACAAAGCCGTTCTTGCCGGCCTGGCACATCAGGGAACTGATATGACTGTCCCCCAAGAATTCAAACAACCGGCGAGCGGAGTATCCGACTTCCAATTCATTGGATAAGAGGCTCTTCCACTCTTTCTGATAGGTAGCTAATCGGTTGGCGGAGAGTTTATCCTCTCGCAGGGCCTGCTGCAGGGTTTCCGAAGCGACTTCGCTGGCCATCAGGGAGTAGAAGATACCGCCTCCGGTTGTCGGCTTCACCTGTCCGGCGGCATCTCCCACCACCACCACCCGGTGGGCGTAGGTCTTACGCAGGGGCCGCAGGGGGATGCCCCAGCAGGACGGTTTGTCCACCAGTTCTGTGATCTTCCCTTCCATCTGTCTAGCGGAGACGAAATTGGCGAGCCGTTCCGGCGCGTTCTTGCGCACCAGCAACCCAGCCAGGGCGTATCCTGGCTGAGTCGGCACCAGCCAGGCGAAGAACCCGGGGGCCACGTCGCGTCCCAGATACACTTCAACCTCGTCGACGCCGTCGGTCTGCACTAGCGCTTGGACTCCCACCACATAATCGGAGGGTTCGCCCAACCCCAATTGGCGGTTCAATTGAGAGCCGAACCCGGTCGCCAGAACCAACGATCTGGCATCAGTTGTCCCGCTTTCGGTTACCACCGACACCCGGTCTTTGCGTTGGTCCAAGCGGACCACTCGATGGCCCAATCGATACTCAGCGCCTGCTTCCGTGGCCCGGTCGGCAAATGACGATACATAAGCCACGCGGTTGACCACCCTCGCCACTGGGCTGGGGGTCTCAAACCTGACAACCTCGCTGGAGGGGGCGATCACACTGGCGGCGCTGATCTCGCGGTACACCAGACCGGGGTCTATTGGGTAACGGCGAAAACATTCCTCACCGACCAGTCCGGTGCAGAGTTTGTCGCCGATGTTTTCTCTGGAGTCGATCACTGTAACGCCGTAACCCTGGGATGCCAGGGAGAGGGCGGCGTTATTGCCGGCTGGGCCGGCGCCCACCACTATCACGTCCTGCAAATTGAGCGTACCTCTAGATGACCCCGTGTCCGGGGCCGGTTGTTACGCGGCGATTATACTCCCAGGCCACACCTTGGGTCATACAAAGTCGCGGGCCAGTTCACCAGTTATTGTAAACCTGCCGGGGCTCAAAATCGGGGTGTTTCTGGCGGATTTTCACGCCTTGACAACGTCGAGGCCTGGTGTATAATTTTGCCAAACCGATAATTGGTCAGACCACTTCGCGACCGGCGGGATTCTTCCCTTGACCATGCAATCAGAATTGCAGAACCTAGACGGCCAGCGGCTCCACGAGGCTATCGTGGAGCGGTTCCACGCCTTGATCAAACAGGGTTCTCTTGAGCATGGGTCCAAATTGCCGGCGGAGCGGGTGCTGGCCGAACAATTGAAGGTAGGCCGCGGCTCTGTCAGAGAGGCCATCAGGACGCTGGAACTCCAGGGACTGGCCGTGAGCAAGCACGGATCAGGCACGTTCATCAACACCCAGAGTCTGGACGCGGTAACGACGCTGATGACTTCGTCTTTCGGGACGAGTGAGGCCCAGCTCCATGACATCTTTGAAGTCCGCCACCTACTTGAACCCCAACTGGCGGCACTGGCGGCCAAACGGGCCACACTTGAAGACGTGGCCCGGCTTTCGGCCATCTTGGTTGAACAACAGCGCCAGATCATGGAGGGTGAAACCGGCGTTGACGCCGACACCGAATTTCACTTTGCGCTGGCCACGGCCACGCATAATACGGCGCTGGTCAAAGTGGTGAGCGCTGTAGAAGACGTGTTGCGCCAGTCACGGGACCAATCTTTGCAACAGCCAGGCCGGCCCCAGCGGTCTTTGGACTCGCATCGCCAGATACTGGAAATGATCCAGGCGGGAGACCATCTGGGTGCACGGTCGGCCATGGAACATCATCTAACGGCGGTGGAGCCATCCGCGGTCTACCCCGCCGGGGCAACAACCGAATAGCGGTAACCTGATAACAACAAGCTGAGGAGGATACCTATGGCTACCCTAGCTGTGGAGGTGGTATACCGGGGCATATTCCAGCGGACTCTGGCCCGGAACATCGTCCGAAACATAGTTTTCGCCGCCCGGAAAGACAGCAAGATAGGCACGGCCTTTGGCCGTTACAGCGACTCTCCCGAAAGGAATGGCATCCCAGCCAAACAGTTCGCGATCGTTTGCGACACGGCGCTGGAACTTGAGGAGAGTTTGGCCGTTTACGAAGCCACAAACGTTGATGTCACGATCAACGTCGACGATGCCATGTGCAAGGGCATCGAGTCTTGGGCCTGGTACGGTCTACAGCCCATCAACGAGTTGACCAATTCAGGCGGCACCCTGATCGTGACCTCCCGTCAGGATGCTGATTCCTTGCTGGAAGACATCCACCAGAAGGACACACCATACGACCTGGCCATCATTCCCAGCACCGTGAGTTTCTCCGGTCTCTGGGTCTACAAAGACGACCACACCGACATGCGGATCCTGGGCACACTTTGTAAGGTCTGCCCCGATCTGGTCAGTCTGGAGGCCATGCTGGAATCGATCCAAGAACAAACCGGCAGCGGCACTAAGGTCGCCTCGGTCCAAAAGGCATTTGACCGGACCGTAACCCGGACCGTGGAACCCGGCGAGGGCAACACCGAGACCCCGTTCAGCTTCGACATGCCTGGTTGGAAGACCATGGAAGAGGGCCTTGTCATCCGCGCCCTTCCCCAGGGTGCTGGGTACGGAGGCGGCGACGAAGGTTACGTCCCCGGCCGCAGCGAAGTGTTCAAGAAGTGGAGCACCCGGTCTATGCGGCCGGTCATTAACTTCGAGACCTGTATCAAATGCACTCTCTGTTGGCTGCAGTGCCCCGACACCTGTTTCGACGTGACCCCGGACGGCCTATATGACGCCAACATGGAGTCATGCTGCGGCTGCGGCGTCTGCGAAGCGGTGTGTCCCGTGCCCGACTGCGTGACCATGGTCAGCGAGTCGGAATTCAACGGCAACGACAGCCAGTGGGAAGCCTGGCAAAAAGACAAAGACGGCTACGACAAGTGGATGACGGTACTAGTTGAGAAACAGAAGTCAGAAACCAGGACCCATGGCTTCCACCACGTCGGCGGATATGCCGACGAAATCAACGAGATGGAGGAAGCCTAATGGCCACCGTAAAGCCAAAGCCATACGCAGAGTCTAAAGAGGAACTTATCAGCGGTAGTGAGGCCATCGGCATCGCCTGTGCCCTCGCCGACGTTGACGTGATCACCGCTTATCCCATTCGGCCCTATGACACCGTGATGCAATATGTGTCCCGCCTCAAGGCCGACGGCAATTTCGACTTCGATTTCATCGTCGCCGAGAGCGAGCACTCCCAGTTTGAGATCGTGAAACACGCGTCCGCCGTGGGCGCCCGTACCTTTACCGGCTCCAGTGGCGTGGGCTGGTTCTACGCCTTTGAAGCCATAACCGTCACCGCCGGGCTTCGGATGCCCGTGGTGGCGATGGTCGGCAACCGCGCGCTGGACGACCCTGGCGCCTTCGGGGTTGAGCACAACGACGCGATGGCCGTCCGCGACCTGGGTTGGCACCTCTACTGGGTGGCGACGGCCCAAGAGGCGCTGGACATGGCGCTGATCGCATGGAAGGTGGCGGAAGACCCCCGGGTCCTGCTGCCCTTTGCCCTCAGTTGCGACGGCTCATTCCTGACGCACTCACAGGCGATCGTGCAGGTCCCGTCCCAAGACCAGGTGAACAGATTCCTGCCCAGTTACCAGCGCGGCACGCTGCAACTTCACCCCGACAACCCCATCACCGTGGCCCCTCAGGTGAACGAAGACTGGCTGATGGAGATCCGAAAGCAGACCGACGAAGCGATGCGCCGAACGTCCGACGTGATCAAAGAGGCTTACGACGAGTTCCGGGAGATATTCGGGCGAGGCGACCCCAGCCCGTTCATAGAAGAGTATATGTGCGACGACGCGGAGATCATCCTGGTTGGAATGGGCACCCTAGCCATGCCGACCAGGGTAGCCGTCCGCCGCATGCGGGAAGCCGGGAAAAAGATCGGATTCCTGCGGATCAAATTCTTCCGGCCCTTCCCGGCCGAAGAGATCCGGGCCGTTCTGGGCAAGGCCAAGGGCGTGGCGGTCATCGACCGCGACTACTCCTACGGCTCTCCGTCTTTCGGCGGGGTCTTGTTCCACGAGCTTCGGTCTACCCTGTACACGCTGGATGACCGGCCCTTGATGTTGAACTTCATCGCAGGGCTGGGTGGCCGGGAAATCAAGGTACGCGACATAGATCAGATGGTAGAAACCACCCAGACAGCCATCGACACTGGTAAAATCGAGCAAGAGACCACCTGGGTCTCGGTAAGGGAGTAAACATAATGGCTACTGTGCAAGACCTTCCCCAGATCAGGGGAGTTAAGAATATCCCGGTGGAGGAGTTCTACTCTTCCGGGCACCGGACCTGCCAGGGCTGCGAATCAGCCTTGGTGATGCGGCTGATGATCAAAGCCGCCGGACAACGGACCATCGTGCTGGGCAGCACCGGCTGCATGTACGTGGCCAACACCACCTATTACAGCACCCCTTGGGTAGTGCCGTGGATGCACACTCAGCTCGGCTCTGCGGGCTCTGCCGCCACCGGCACTGCCGCAGGTCTGAGTTCCATGATGCGCAAGGGCAAGATGACGCAAGAACCCATCAACGTCATCGCATTCTGCGGCGACGGCGGCGGAGTGGACATGGGCCTTTCAGCCTTGTCCGCAGCTTTGCAGCACGATGAGTACAACCTTCTGATCATCTGCTACGACAATGAGTCCTACGCCAACACCGACATCCAGGTGTCGGGAAGCTCTCCTTGGGGCGCCAACTCCACGTTCAGCCCTCCGGGCACTGCGATCCGGAACATGAACACCCGCTGGAAGAAGAACATGGCGCCGATGTTGGCGGTGGGACACCCGGACATGAAGTACGTGGCCACGGCCTGCGCTTCTTACGGGTTGGACTTCAACAACAAGGTGCGCCGCGCTCTGACCTCCGGCGGGCCCACTTTCATCCACTGCATCGACCCCTGCCCCAAGGGCTGGGACTATGACCCCAAGTACTCTCACGAATTGGGGATGCTGGCCATCGAGACCGGCCTGTGGATCCAATATGAGATCATCGACGGCGAGTTGACGCTCAATGGACCCAGCCGTGCCATCGCCAAGGGTATTCGCAAGCGGAAGCCCGTGGAAGAGTACCTGATGCGCCAGGGCCGCTTCGCGCATTTCTTGCCTGAGGACATCAAGAAGTTCCAGGACAAGATCGAAGAGACTTGGGAGAAGTGGTGGATCCCCGGCCTGATCCCCATAACCCCCAGCCAAGAGTAGTGATGCTCGCCGCAGATACCTGCCGGTAGACCAGCGCTTATCAACAAGAGGCAGACTGATGTCCGCCTCTTGTTTTGGTTTGTAAAACCGAAGGTGTTGGCGAGTTCGTTTTGGCGGGGTGCCGTGCCTGACCTTGAATCACGCCTGGCTTGTTCCCTGATACTATATATGGCTAATATTAGTTATCAGTTAGTAGGATACCGGGGAAGATTTACTCCGATATGGTGGAGTCACGGACGGCAAGCACGACGCGAGCCATCTCCTTCCTCTACACGCTGGATATGGCCCGGTTAGCGCCGTATCTGGTCTTCGTGGTGAGCTTTGCGGTTTACTTGGCAACGCTGGCGCCGACGCTTTACCGGCTAGACAGCGCGGAATCAAGCGCCGCCGCCTATAACCTCGGAGTCCCACACGCCACCGGCTACCCCTTTACATGCTCTTGGGTAAAACATTTACCTATCTGCCCGTCGGCGATGTCGGCTACCGACTTAATCTGATGGCGGCCGTGTTCGCGGCGGGTGCAGTAACGGTACTCTTTCAACTGAGCCTTCTCGTTACTAAGCGGACCACCACCTCATTTGCCGTTGCCTGCTCGTTGGCTTTCTCCTACTACTTTTGGGCCAGCGCGGTTGTCGCAGAGGTCTACACCCTGCACGTTTTCCTGACAGGACTAACGATCCACCTGCTGGTCAAGTGGGATAAGAGTCAGGGCAACCGGCTGCTGTTCGCCGCATTGTTCGCCTGGGGTCTTAGTTTCGGGAATCATATGTCCACAATGTTGATGGGCCCGGCGGTGGCGTTTTTGATCCTTCGGGGATTACAGCAAAATCGCGTCTCCGCCGCCACAGTCCTGCTGGCGGTGCCGGCGTTTGTCTTGCCGCTTACGCTCTACCTCCCTTGGAGGTACTCGGCTGTCGCCCTCCCTTACGTAATAAGCCATTACGACAGTTTCGGCCAATTGGCCCGAGTCGACCACACGACGATCGGTGGCATGTGGGAGACCTTAACCGCACAGCAATTCGAGTCATTGATATTCGCCTACAGGTGGGGAAGTAACCGGGAAGAGGCCGGAGGCATCGCGCTTGAAAGAAGAAGGGACGGACTAAGTCCGCCCCTTCTTCTTTTGGGTGTTCAATTAAAGGCACCAACTTTCGATTCTGTCATTCTGAGGAGCGCCGTAGGCCGACGAAGAATCTGCCAATCCTCACATCAGCAGAACATTCGCTTCGCTCGCGGTGACAATACAGTGTTTCCGTTCACCATGCCGTGTTGGCGTCTCCATTGAATAATCCGCCAACACTTGCCACCACCACCGGTTCGCGTTAGAGTAGGTTCGATTTTGACCTCACTTCAGTATCTTCGATTGTAATGTGATGTTTTGTCCTGGTTAGGGCATACGGCCGACGACTCTACGCCGATTTAGGAGGACCCGATGGCAAACGAACCCATCAATCTTTACGATTATGAAGCCAGGGCGAATCTGGCATTGCCCCACGATACCTGGGACTTCATTGATGCCGGCGCCATGGACGAATTCACAACCAAGCGCAACCGAAGCGCGTTTGACCAGTTGACCCTGCGCCCGCGGTTCATGCGCAGCGTGGAGGAGCGAAAGATCTCGACAACCATGCTGGGGGAGGACCTGAGCTTTCCGGTCTTTGTCTGTCCCGCCGGCAGCCACGGGGTAGCCCATCCCGACGCCGAAGTCGCCACCGCCAGGGCCGCCGGCCGGTCCAACACTCTGATGATGCTCAGCACTTCGTCCAACTGTAGTATGGAAGAGGTTGCCGAGGCCGCCACCGGGCCCCTCTGGTTCCAGCTTTACCACCGCGGCGCGGCTCTCACCGAGATGTTGGTGCACCGCGCCGAAGAAGCAGGTTTCAAGGCCATCGTCTTGACGGTCGACACTCCCGTTCCCAGTCCCAAAGAGCGGGACTTACGCAACCAGTTCGAGCGCAAACTGGAGCTGGGCAACTTCCGGGACCTGGGCCTGGCCCAAAATGAGATCAGCGGCACCGACGAGACCCCGGGCTGGGACGTCTCCCGGGCCGACCCGATCACCTGGAACGACCTGGAATGGCTCCGGGGCCTGACCTCCCTGCCCCTGGTGCTGAAGGGAGTCCGGGTCGCCGAAGACGCCAAGATCGCCGCCGACATGGGGGTTGAAGGCATATTAGTATCCACCCACGGCGGACGGCAGTTGGATCAGACCATGGGTGCCATCGAGATGGTCCCCGAGATCGTCGAAGCCGTAAACGGCAACTGCGAGGTATACCTGGACTCCGGCGTGCGCCGTGGCAGCGATGTGCTGAAAGCCCTCGCGATGGGCGTAAAGGCCGTGGGCATCGGCCGACCCCTGTTCTGGGGTCTGGCCACCGAGGGCGAAGACGGTGTTCACAACATCTTGGAGCTGCTTCGGGAAGAGGTAGGCAGGGTCATGGACTTCTGCGGCCAGAGCGATGTGGCCAACCTGGAGTCGGGCCTGCTCAACATTCCCAACAACTGGGGACGGGGTACGGTCTCTCCGTAGATTAAGAATCGATCGTCGGGCGACAAAAAGGGGGCACGACAAACTCGTGCCCCCTTATTTTTGTTTCAACAGGCCCAGACCACTCTCCATCGCTTCGGCCCAAACCGGAGAGCCAACCGCGTCCGGCAAGGCGGTCGGTGTCCCCGGATGAGCGTCACGCTCCCCCAAAGGCAATTGCCACCAACCCACATCGTGCCATCTGCCTAGCTTGTGCCCCACGTCGCGGTAGATTCCAATCGGCTTAAAACCCAGGGATTCATGGAGGCCGACACTGGCCGGATTAGGCAGGGTCATCCCAGCGAACGCGTTTAGCCGGATCTCTGCAAGGTCAAAAGGCCGAATAACGACCGGTAGAGGGCCCGGCCAACACCGATCTGTCTTGCGTTGGTGTGGACCTACACTGGAACGTCGACGGACCATTGGTACGCCGCCCGGGTACAGTAGGCGCCGGCGTAGGCATACCCCAAGATACGGCCTTCGCTCTCGCACACCAGCCAGGGCAGGTCTTCCAGAGCACTCGAGATGCGCCGCCGCATCTCGATCACATCTGGAACCTCCGTCTCGAAAGAGGTGGCGGTATCGCGGACGATGGGAGCGTAAATCTCCTGTACCGGAGCCGCATCGTCCTTGTTTGCGAGTCTCATCAGCGGCGGCATATGAGTCTCCGCAACCGCCCGGGAAGATAACCGGAGCTAGTCCGCCGCCGCGGCCTCGGTGCTGCCGGAAAGCACACCGGCGAACAACTCGGAAAGCAGCGTGTTGAACACGTCAGCTTGTTCGAAGTGGGCCGAATGGGCGGCGCCGGGGACCACTTCCATACTTGAGCCGGGTATCACCTTTTGCACCTCAGCGATGACCTCAGGCGGGAAGATGGCGTCTTCTTTACCGACGATCAGCAGGGTGGGAATGGTCCAGTGGGCAAAGGCTTCGACTTGGGGGCCGTCCTCACGACGGAAGCCAGAGATCACTCCGTCTTCACCACGTGGCGGGTTCAGCCCCTGAATCTGCTGGTATAGGAAGGTCAGAGCCGGGTTCTCCCTAATGAAACTGGCCGACAACGAACGGGCTGGGCCGTCTGGGGCCGGGTTGGTGTTCTTCAGCGCTGCCAGTGTCCCCTCCGTGGCCACACCGCCGGTGGTGTCGCCCAAAACCAGTCCCAGAGTGCGCTCCGGATGGGCTAGCGCGAACCCCAGACAACTGAAACCGCCCATTGACTGGGCAACCAAAAATACCTTGTCAATCTTTAGATAGTCAAGAAGGGCGGTTAGGTCGTCGATGAAATTCTCGCGCAGCGGGGAGCCGTGTTCGGCGGCGGATGCGCCCCAACCCCTGTGATCGAAGGTGATACAGCGGAACCCGCCGGAGAATGCGGCCACCTGCTGCCACCAGCTCAAGTGGTTGCCGCCGCGTCCGTGGGCGAAGATTATGGCCGGGGCCGATTCGTCGCCGTGGGACTCGTAGTAAAGGTCGATTCGGTTTATCGGTGCTTTGGGCACGGTGGGCCTCCGTTGGATTTGAATCTATTTTATCTTGGCGCCCAGTATACAGATGTTGAGGGCGTTTGGCCTTTGCTGCTGGGCCGATTGGCCCTGCCACGTCTTGCCGGGGCGGAAGAAGATGATTATGACTTGGAGTGTCAGGGAAGGAGGCTGCGGTATGGCAACCACCACGTTACCCGAAAGAGTCATCGAGGCCGGACCTAAAACGGTTCAGGTCGCCAAACATCTGCTCGACGAATTGAAGCAGATCGTCGAACATGCTACAGCTGAGCCGGCGTTGGTCCACTGGTACCACTTCGTCCCCTGCGCCGGTGTCCGGTACTACGCCTACCATATCTCTCCGTCGCCAGTGGAGCCGCTGGTACGGCGAAAGTGTTGATACTCTCCGGAATCTAGGTTCGCTTCATAATGTCATTCTGAGGCGTAAACCGAAGAATCTGCCAAGGCCCGACTTGGCAGACTCTTCGGTTCAGTCAGGGTGACAATAGGAAAGCACGCTCGCGTTCCCAAAGCGTTATCGCCAGGAGCGGACCAAATTTCCAACCTTGGACCCGCCTCTAAACCGGCCGCTCATCGCGATTGTAGGCGGCTTCCCAGAACATGAACTCGTAGCGGCTGCTGGTCATGAAGGCTTGTCTCTTGGCTTCCAGCTCCGTGGGTCCGGCGTCCTCGGCCATCTGGTCGACGAACCTCCGCCAAGCTTCCACGCTCCCTTCGAGCAGTCCTTGGACGTAGAAGCTGATCCAAAGTCCATAGAGCAGGTGCTCCGACTGTCCTACTTCGTCCTTCAGCAGGTGGTAGGTCCAGGGACAGGGCAGCAGAGCGGCGGCGGCGGGACCGAGGCCGTGCAGCGACACCGTCTGCAGCATG
>Ga0208113_1000226_pt1 | contig 28791 bp, 27 predicted proteins | sample Knorr_S7_td_NADW_FD_185598 | JGI IMG/M metagenome (GOLD analysis project Ga0208113, IMG submission 185598) | Marine microbial communities from Southern Atlantic Ocean transect - Knorr_S7_td_NADW_ad_2505m_LV_A (SPAdes) (version 2) | ecosystem: Environmental > Aquatic > Marine > Oceanic | place...
CGATGGATTTGGAGAAGACCCCACTGTAAATAAGTTAGAAAAAATGAGCTCTGAAATGTTTAATAAGGAATCTGGAGTATTTGTATCAAGTGGAATAATGGGTAACTTTTTGTCTATGTTGGCACATTGCCAAAGAGGTGATCAGGTAATTATAGGAAATAAGTCACACATATATACAAACGAACTAGGTGGAATCTCTTCACTTGGTGGAATTTTTCCTGCTATAGTAGACACCGACGAAAGGGGGATGTTAAATATAAATCAAATTAAATCTGAAATTCAAGAATATGACGAACATTTAGCACCCACAAAATTATTAGCAATTGAAAATACTCATAATAGTTGCGGAGGGAAACCTTTAAGTGCCAATGATATTAATAAAATATATAAAATAACATCTAAAAACAATATACCAATTCATTTAGATGGAGCAAGGATATTTAATGCTGCCGTTGCATTAGAAACCACACCGGAAAATTTAACTAAAAATATAGATACAATACAATTTTGTTTGTCAAAAGGATTAGGTGCTCCTGTGGGATCACTAGTTTTAGGAAATTATGAATTTACACAGAAAGTACGGAAATGGAGGAAAACTATTGGTGGTACAACCAGGCAGGCGGGGATTTTGGCTGCCGCAGGAATAGTAGCTTTAAATAATTATGAAGAAAGTATAAAAAGAGATCATGATCTTGCAAAATATATGCATGAAAAATTGTCAGAAATTGAAAATATAACTCCTGAACCTGTTGAAACAAATTTGGTTTTCTTCAATATAAATGCTGACAATCCTGGGGAAATATTCAAAAAATTAAAAGAAAAAGGTATTAATGGAGGAGCTGAAACTAACAGATGGAGATTTGTTCCACATTATGGACTTACCAAAGAAGACATTGACTACGTAGCAGAAACTTTAAATAAACTAATTAATTAATTTTAATTCCTCTTCTAGCAACTTAAACACTTCTTTATCTTGATTTTCTAACAATGTTCTAGGATCAAGAATGAATTTATTGTCTTTAACTCTGCCAATCAATGGAGTAGGTTTGTTAATCATTTTTTTACTGAATTCGCTAGCACTAATATTCAAAGTATCAAAATCAATTGATAATGAATAAGAACTTACGTGTTGTTCAGGCATACTACCACCACCTATCATTGCCTTAGATTCTTCAATATGTAAAAATTCATAATTATCTAATTTATCTTTCCAATTTCTAACTATTATTAACATATCTTCTTTTGATTTTGAAATCATATTCCAAATAGGTATATCTATATATGATTCAGTTACATACATCTGCAAAGTTGAAATCAAACCAGCCAAAAGTACTTTGTCTAACCTCAAAGCTCTTGTAAGAGGATATTTTTCTATTAATTTAACATATTTTTCTTTACCTGCTATTATGCCTGATTGAGGTCCGCCTATTAATTTATCACCAGAGAAAAATATTAAATCGACTCCGTCATTTATCGCATCTTTTACAGTAGGTTCATACTGAATTGAAAATTCCTCAGTATTTATCATACTTCCACTACCCAAATCATAAAATACAGGTACTTTATGTTTATGTGCCATTTGCACAATTTCTTTTATATCAGGTTTATGAGTAAAACCCTCTATCACAAAATTACTTTGATGAATTAATAACACTGCTCCAGTATTTTCATCTATGTGAGATTCATAATCCGAAACATAGGTTTTATTTGTTGTCCCTACATCTACAAGAATAGCCTGGCTTTCTTCAAGAACGTCTGGAACCCGAAATCCTCCTCCAATTTCTATCGATTCAGAACGTGAAACTAAAACATTTTTATTTCTACATAAAGCTTTTAATCCTAAAAATACTGCAGCTGCATTATTATTCACAACAATAGCATCTTCAGCATTAGTTAATCGATTAATAATATTTTTAAATTTCTTTAATCTTCCTCCTCTTTTATTAGTAGTAAGATCAAATTCTAAATTTGTATAATTTAAACCCGCTTCACTCATAGCTTTTATCGCATAATTTGCAAGCGGAGCTCTACCAAAATTAGTTTGCAGTATTACTCCTGACATATTAATTATTTTCCTAGGTTGAGCAGAAATCAATTCTTTAAGATTTTTATCTAAAGTATTTAGTAACAAATCTATAGAAATATTATTTTTATTTGATTTACGTATACTATCCAAAATTAATCTCATTTCATTAATAGCTATATGCCTTGGAAATATTTTACATAATTCAATAAAACGCTTACTTTCAGAAATTTTTTGTATACTGGGTATTTTTCTTAAAACATTGTTTTCCATAAGAAATCCATCATTCTTTAAATAGTATAATTGTAAGATAATTATCACATATATTCATTTGATTGGTAACAATATTTATGTTTTGTAACAAATGTGGCGGGAAAATAGACAACAATAAAAATGTAAATAATTTATGTCCTAAATCTGATTGCGGGAAATTTGTTTTTTTAAATCCAAAAATTGCAGTACTTGCCGTAGTACAAAAAGACAACGAAATTTTATTAGTCAAAAGAAATATTATGCCTTTTTATAATGAATGGAGTTTACCCGCTGGTTATATAAATAAATGGGAAGCTCCAGAAAAAGCAATCATAAGAGAAGTCTATGAAGAAACCAATGTTAAAATAAAAGTTTTAAAATTACTGGATGCCCGTCTTAATGAAGATTCAGGAGTGATAATTTTATCCTATTTAACCAAACATATAAAAGGTCCCATAAAGATAGGAGAAGAATGTAAGGATGTAAAATATTTTAATAAAAACAAACTGCCATCTCTTCCATTTAAGAATGATCATAAAATTATAGATTTAAGCTTTAAATAAAAATATAAGCAAAAAAATTTATTTTTATATATATCTTTCATGTATACTAGATTGAAATAAAAAAAGGTTATTTCATGTCTGAAAAAATTGAATTTGATATTAAAATAGAAAACGAACAACTAGAATGGATAGAATCAAAAGTATCAGAATTTGACTTAGATGATGCATCTAAAGCTATAAGAATTTTATTGGATTATGCCATATTAGAATGTAATTCAGAAGACATATTTTCTGATGAAAATATGAGATGTCGTCATTGCTAATATATAACTATGAAGCAATTTGCAAATTTAAAAAGAAAAAAAATAAACGCTGGGAATATCTCAGATTTTGCTGAAGCAGAGGCTATAGCATATACTGCTCTTGCAAATGAATATTATATTAACAGATTAAAAAAACTTGCAAATCCTGACAGAGCAATTGCCTTATTTGATGAAAATAAAATTATAGGAACGGCAAACTCATTTGGAGAATCAATTTCATTGCCTACAAATAAAAAGGCTAAAGTGGCTGCGGTTTCTTATGTTAGCGTTCAACCTACACACAGGAGACTAGGAATTTTATCAGAAATGATGAAAATTCAATTAAATGAAATACACTCTATTTATAAGGAACCTCTCGCTGTATTATGGCCTTCTGAAACAGCAATATATGGGAGGTTTGGATATGCTCCAACTCATGAAAAACATTATTCTATATCAAGAAATAATGCTAAATTCCTTCCTCAAATATCATTTAAAGATCTAGAAATAAATTTTTTAAGTAAAAAAGAAGCTATAGAATGTTATGTCCAAGTTAACAATAAATTAATGAAAAGCCGACCAGGCGTAATGGAATTAACAAAAGATTGGGCTGAAAGAAGAATTGAAGATCTGATTTCTAATCATCTAAGTAATGGTCCATCTTATTTTATTGGCCTATTTGATAATAAAACACCTGTCGGAATTGTGACTTATTCAATCGAAAATAGTAATGATTCTGGAAACATGCCTGCTTCATTACACATTTGGGATATATTATATCTAAATATCGAATCTGCTATTAATCTATGGAATTTTTGTTTAAACATTGATCTGGTAGAAAAGATATACGCAAAAGGAGTTCCTGAAGATGATGTACTAGAAGCTCTGCTTATATCTCCCGGTGATTTAAATGCAAGATTAACTACAGGATTATGGATTAGAGTAGTTGATGTAATCAATGCACTAGAAGCAAGAACTTATGAACAAAATGGGGAAATAATATTAAAAGTAGAAGATTCAATAATTAAAGATAATAATAATACATATCTCCTAAATACAAATGATAAAGCTAATCCTGAGTGTGAAATTACAAATAACATCCCAGATATTGAAATAACTATTCAAGGGTTATCAGAAATTTATCTTGGGACTTTTGATTTAAATAATCTTATCGCATCAGGTAACATAAATATAAAAAACGAAAAGATTATTAATACTATTAAAGAAATATTCAAAACTGAAGCCAAACCTTTTTGCCCAATGCATTTTTAAAGGAAAACATATGCCCAAAGCTGAAATATATGCACTAGGAAGTGAAATTGTCCTTGGGCAAACTATTGATACAAACTCTGCATGGATATCGTCTAAATTAAATGATTTGGGGATAGAGACTGTAAAACATGTTGCTATAGCAGATGATATTGAAATCATAAAATCTGTATTAAATAATTCTACCAGTGAAATCATTATCATAGGAGGAGGACTAGGCCCTACAGAAGATGATTTAACCAGAGAGGCAATTGCAGAAGTTACAGGAAAGACATTATATAAAGATCCAAAATTATTGGAAGAAATAGAAAATCGATTCAGAAAACGTGGATTTATATTAACTAAAAACAATGACAAGCAAGCTATGATTCCTGAGACTGCTATTGCTATACATAATCCTAATGGAACGGCCCCAGCTTTTTCTCTTAAATGGCAAAATAAAATTATCTATGCCCTACCAGGTGTACCTCATGAAATGAAATGGTTATTTGAAAATGTAGTATTACCCGAATTAATGCAATCATTTTCAATAAAAACAAAAATAGAATATGAGACTCTTAAAGTATTGGGAATGGGAGAAAGTACAGTAGATGATAAAATAGGTGATCTAATGAAAATTGATAATCCTATTGTTGGATTATTAGCTCATCCTGGGCAAGTTGACGTTCGTATAACCGCTACAGGAGAAGATAGTGAAAGAAAAATTCTTATAGATAAAACAAAACAGGAAATACTTGAAAGATTAAATGACACGACAATAATTTCAGAAGACTTAAGCCCTATCCAATATCTTCAAAATTTACTGATAAAAAACAATAAAGAAATAATCGTACTTGATGAAGCTTCTAACGGATTTATAACTTCTGAAATTGGCGGAAATCCTAATTTAAATGTCACAGGAATTTCTGGTAAAAATAATGACATAGAAAAATATAAAACTTCAAATACAGACTCTATTGTTGTTTCAATTAAAAGTGAATATCTAGATAAAAATGTAAATAATTTAGCTAAAGGAAAAACTTATATTCAAATCAGTGATGATACAAAAGAAATTACTGAGTATCAACAATTCGGTGTCAGGAGCAAAATTGATAAACAAAGACTATTAATGCTTGTTGTACATTTACTTATAAAATTTTGTGTTTAATATATTAAACTAGAAAAGCCAGACAGATTTGAATTATCAATCAACAAAAATAAAGATAAATTAGTAAAAGAAATATCTTTAAATTAATAGGTTGATAAAAAAAGAGGGAATCAATTGATTCCCTCTTTTTTACTTAATATCAAATGCCTTAAAGAACATTTATTTAAGACACCCCGTTTGACTGATTTCCAATATAATTCCTCCTTTAATAAGCACGAACAATTAATAAAAAAGGGTATGCTTATACCTTAATTATACACTATTTAAAAATAAGAAATCGATTGATTTTTATATACGGAATATTGGTAGCGGGGACCGGACTCGAACCGGTGACCTTTGGGTTATGAGCCCAACGAGCTGCCACTGCTCCACCCCGCAGTGTGTATAAAAGTATTAGTAATTGAATATTTTTGAGTCATAAAAAAAACTAGTTTTTTAATGAAGGTCAAGTCCTCGACCTATTAGTACTGCTTAGCTGAAATAGTTACCTATCTTACACTTGCAGCCTATCAACCATGTAATCTACATGGGGTCTTACCTTTAACCGAAGTTAAAGTGAGAGATCTAATCTTGAGGTTGGCTTCGCACTTAGATGCTTTCAGCGCTTATCACATCCGAACATAGCTACTCGGCAATGCCCCTGGCGGAACAACCGATACACCATTGGGTCGTCCTTCCCGGTCCTCTCGTACTAGGGAAAGCTCCTCTCAAATCTCTTGCGCCTACGACGGATAGAGACCGAACTGTCTCACGACGTTCTGAACCCAGCTCGCGTGCCGTTTTCACCGGCGAACAGACGGACCCTTGGGACCTGCTTCAGCCCCAGGATACGACGAGCCGACATCGAGGTGCCAAACCTCCCCGTCGATATGAACTCTTGGGGGAGATAAGCCTGTTATCCCCGGGGTAGCTTTTATCCGTTAAGCTATGGCCCTTCCATACGGTACCATAGGATCACTTTGCCCGACTTTCGTCCCTGCTCGACTTGTAGGTCTCACAGTCAAGCTCCCTTATGCCAATACACTCGAAAGGTGATTTCCAATCCACCTTGAGGGAACCTTTGGGCGCCTCCGTTATTGTTTAGGAGGCGACCGCCCCAGTCAAACTGCCCACCAGGCAGGGTCCTTCATAAATATAAAGTTAGATCCAAAATTATAAAAGGGCGGTATTTCAAGGGTGACTCCACTCTAACTAGCGTTAAAGCTTCAAAGTCTCCCGCCTATCCTACACGTTTATAAGCCTAAATCACTGCCAAGTTACAGTAAAGCTCCACGGGGTCTTTTTGTCCTGTCGTAGGTAACCAGCATCTTCACTGGTCCTGCAATTTCACCGAGTCCTTCGTTGAGACAATGTCCAAGTCGTTACGCCATTCGTGCGGGTCAGAACTTACCTGACAAGGGATTTCGCTACCTTAGGACCGTTATAGTTACGGCCGCCGTTCACCGGGGCTTCAATTCAAAGCTTTGGATAAATCCTAACCTCTCCTCTTAACCTTCCGGCACTGGGCAGGCGTCAGCCCATATACATCACCTTTCGGTTTAGCATAGACCTATGTTTTTGATAAACAGTCGCTTGGACCGATTCACTGCGGCCTATTACCCTTTACTAAGTAAATCAGTATCAAATAACAGGCACCCCTTCTCCCTAAGTTACGGGGTCAATCTGTCGAGTTCCTTAACGAAGGTTCTTTCGTTCACCTTGGGACATTTATCCCTGCCTACCTGTGTCGGTTTGCGGTACGGTCGCTCATGTTATTAATAACGAGGATTTTCTTGGCAACATAGGATCAGCAAAATTCCTTTGAGCTAAGCTCTCTAGTTTTTGTTTTCCTCAACTAAAATACCAAACGGATTTTCCTATCTGGTCATCATCTACAAAAACAAACACACCATGTCCAATAGGTATGCTTTACTTACCTTCTTGCGTCCCCCCTTTATTTTAAACACAACATGAACGGTTCGGGAATTTTAACCCGATGTCCATCGTGTTCGCTATACGCTACCACTTAGGCCCGACTAACCCTACGATGATCAACATTGCGTAGGAAACCTTGGGCTTCCGGTGTCGTGGATTCTCACCACGATTGTCGCTACTCATGCCTGCATTCTCACTTCTCAGCGCTCCACCAAAACTCACATTTCAGATTCAGTGCACTGACAACGCTCTCCTACCGCTTCTTATTAAAAATAAGAAACTCACAGCTTCGGTGCTGAACTTTAGCCCCGTTACATTTTAGGCGCTAAAAACCTCGACCAGTGAGCTATTACGCTTTCTTTAAAGGATGGCTGCTTCTAAGCCAACCTCCTGGCTGTTTGTGGATTCTAACTTCCTTTCCCACTTAGTTCAGACTTAGGGACCTTAGCTTGTGATCTGGGCTGTTTCCCTTTTGACAATGGAGCTTATCCCCCACGGTCTCACTGCTAAACATCATCTTAAGGCATTCGGAGTTTGGTTGAACGCGGTAGGCTTACGCCCCCTTATCCATCCAGTGCTCTACCTCCCTAAGACTAATTTAACGCTGTACCTAAATACATTTCGGAGAGAACCAGCTATCTCCGGGTTCGATTGGCATTTTACCTCTACCCACAGCTCATCCCAGCAATTTGCACTTTACACGGGTTCGGTCCTTCACCAAGATATTATCTTGGCTTCAACCTGGCCATGGGTAGCTCACCCGGTTTCGGGTCTAATCCAAATAACAAAATCGCCCTATTCAGACTCGCTTTCGCTACGGCTCCAGAACTTTTATCCTTTAACCATGCTATTTAAATTAACTCGCAGGCTCATTCTTCAATAGGCACGCAGTCACCTTTAAAAAGGCTTCTACGGCTTGTAGGTATATGGTTTCAGGTCTATTTCACTCCCCTCCCGGGGTTCTTTTCACCTTTCCCTCACGGTACTAGTTCACTATCGGTGTCCAAAAGTATTTAGCCTTGGAGGATGGTCCCCCCAGATTCAGGCAGGATTTCACGTGTCCCGCTCTACTCAACAATCTACTAATAGAATAAAAACTTTCGCTTACAAGACTATCACTTTCTATGGTTGTTCTTTCCAGATTCATTCAGCTAGCTTTTATTTTTGTAACTATTTTTCTCACTTTGGAGATGAGATAAGTAGATGTTACAACACCTTTATGACATAGGACTCCAATCCACTAAGTCAAAAAGGTTTGGGCTATTCTCATTTCGCTCGCCGCTACTCAGAGAATCTCATTTGATTTCTTTTCCTGGAGTTACTTAGATGTTTCAGTTCACTCCGTTCCCATTTTAAATAAATTTAAAATAGCTTTAGTAAAAGCTTGGTTTTCCTATTCGGGAATCCACGGCTAAGTTTGCTAGACAACTAACCGAGGCATATCGCAGTCTTGCCGCGCCCTTCTTCGGCTTTTGGACCCAAGGCATCCACCTTATACCCTTAATAACTTGACCTTACATTAAAAAACTTGTTTTCTCAATTTAAGACTCAAAAAATATTCAATTATTAAAGAACAATACTCCAAATCCAAAATTTGAGACACGCGCAATCGCACGTAAACAAGGAAATTGGAGCTCCAAGAAGAGTAGTATATGTAATCCCACATAAAGGGTCAATACTTTTTTAATAATATATTACAAAAAATTAATAAATAATAATAATTATTTATTACCTTCCAAATATTTTTTTATTTTCCTTGAATGTTCTTTAGTATTCCCTACCCATGCATCCATTAGGGTTTTCTTATGTTCAATCTTAAGTGATATAAAAATTGGACCATCTTCATTAAGTAACAATTCAAATTCTGCAGAAAAAATTTCTAAATCATCAAAAGAATATGATTGTTCTATTCCCGAACCAATAGCTATGCTTTTAAAATCATATTTATCTTTACCAGGTATTGGCTGAGATCCTGTGGTGTAATACACACCATCATCAAAAACAATATGAATGAAATTTTTAGGATCTGCGTTAGATATTGTAACTAGTGATCCTAAATTCATTAACAGTCCTCCATCTCCATCTAATACTAAAATTTTCTGGCTTGGCTTAGCTAAAGATAATCCTAATCCCACACTTGAAGCTTTTCCCATCACTCCATATACCGGAAAATCAATTTCAGGCTTTTTACTAATTTCCTTCCAATATCTTCCTGGAGTCATAGTTGTTAAAACTATTTCTTCTGTACGATATTGATTAATAACATTTATTGCATCATCAGCATAGATCATTTAATCATTCTCATTATAAATATAATTATCAGGCAATTTATTAATTACATCTGCAGATAACAATATTCTATTAACGATAAAATCATTGATTTCCTCGATAGATTTTGGGGCTAAGTAATAAGGCGGGTTTGGTGGGATGAATTTCACACCAATATTAGCTAATTTTGCCATATTATTTAAATGTATTGCATTTAAAGGTGTTTCTCTTGGGATCAATATTAAATTCCTGTTTTCTTTAATTACAACATCCGCTGCACGTTTAATCAAATTATCAGAAATACCATTAGAAATAGCTGCAATCGTATTCATGCTGGTTGGAACAATTATCATTCCATTAGTCTTAAATGTTCCACTGGCAATAGGTGAATAAAAATCATTATTTGGATACATTTTAAACAATGAAGTATTTTTCCATTTTTCTATTGTTTCACCAAAAGAAGGTAAATTTTCATCTTTCCACACCATTCTTGCTGCAGATGAACAAACAAATATTACATTAACATTATGATCAATAAGGGACTGCACCGTTTGATAACCTAGTACAGCTCCACTAGCGCCGGTCATTGCAACAATTATTGGATTATTATTTTTCATAATATAATTGTAATAAACTAGCTATAATATTGAAACAATTGCAAGGCTAGAAATTATCAATGAAAAAGAAGAATTCCATCTAAAAAATTCTGGCTTTAACTCCAAATCATTAAATTCAGGCCAATTTCTTATATACTTAACTAGATGTATTAGAAAACCTAAAGTACAACCTGTAAAATAAAAATAATTTAATTCAGATAAATATCCAAATAATATAAATATCAGTATAGAGCATATATCCAATAAAACTGAAAAATAATATGTATTCTTAATCCCAAATTTGGTACTAAAAGAATGTAAATCATTTTTTTTCTGAAAAGTATAATCTTGAGTGTGATAAATCATATCAAAGCTTGACGCCCATAAAAAAATCCCAAAACTCAAAATTAATAATTTATATTCAATATAACCTGTAGCTGCAACTGATCCTCCAATTGGAGCTATGGATAGTATGAAACCTAAAATAAAATTACAGAAAAAAGTAAATCTTTTTGTATATGGATATATGAACATAATAATTAAAACTAAGGGGCTCAAATAAAAAGCAAGTTTATTCAAACTAAAACAGATTAAAAGAAATAAAATAGAAGAAAAAAAGATAACAATTTTAATACTAAACAAACTTAATCTCATAGAAGCCAGTGGCCTGTCTTTTGTACGTATATTCAATTGATCAATATTAAAATCTAAATATCTGTTAATTGCCATTCCAAATGTTCTTGCGCTCCCTAAAGCAATTGTTACGTAAAATAAAACACCCCAATCAACAATACCATTCTGAGCATAAATGCATCCGAAATACGCAAAAGGTAAAGAAAATAAAGTTTCGTGAATTTTAACTGACTTTGATATTAATAAAATTTGATTCATTTTAGAGATTCATTAAATCCATATTTTTCCCAATTTTTGTCAACCAAATTTATAACATCATTGTCCATTTCAATCTCCTGAGGCCATTCGCGTGATCTCGGATCACCTTTGATTTTGTCAGTTCCATCAATTCCCATTTTACCGCCATAACGATAAAATTCACTTGCATGATCCAAATCGTCAGATGGCCCCTCAGAAAGCAAAACATCTCTTTGTGGATCAATATTAACTCCAACTCTCCATGATACTTCAGATAAATCTTGAACATTTACCCAATCATCTACAACAATTATAATTTTTGTTAATGCAAGTAATCCTGTTCCCCATATTGTGTGCATAACTTTTTTTGCCTGACCTGGATATTTCTTTTTAATTGCAACAATAATAAAATTATGAAAAATCCCTTCTGCAGGCATATTAATATCTATTATTTCTGAACTTATTTTCTTTAATGCAGGTAACATTAATCTTTCACTAGCTTTTCCTAAAAAATAATCCTCTTTCACTGGTTTGCCTACAGTAATAACTGGAAACAGCGGCTTTTTTTTCATTGTTATTTTCTTTAATTTAAATGTAGGATACTTTGCTTTAGGAGAATAATACCCTGTATGATCGCCAAATGGCCCTTCATCTCTATAATCATTTAAATCCACTTCACCTTCTAGAATAATCTCGGAATGAGCAGGGACTTCAATTGGAATAGATTTACATTTAACTAATTTAACTGATTTTGATCTGATAAATCCTGCCAATATAAATTCATCTATATCTGGAGGTAATGGAGCTGAAGCAGCCCACATTGAAACCGGATCACAACCAATTACCAAAGCTACCGGGATTGTACTTATTCCTAAATCTTTTGCATTTATTTCATTTTGAGATCCACCTTTATAGGATTGCCAATGAACAATAGCAGAAGTTCCATCTATGATTTGAACTCTATATATTCCAACATTTCTTTTATCATTTATAGGATTTTTCGAAATAACCATAGCCGATGTTAAATATTTACCTGCATCCATTGGCCATGTTTTTATTGCAGGTAAATTGGTTAATGAATATTCATCCGGATTAAAAACCATTTCCTGGCAAGGAGCTTTTTTAACTAATTTAGGTAAAATTTTAGATAACTTCAACAAAGAAAATGCAGAATCAATTTTCTCTTTCAAAGAACTATTTTCTTTATCAACCAAAGAAATTAAATTTTCTGATTTCGAATATAAATCTTCAAAATTTTCTACTCCCAAAGCATCACAAACTTTTTCTTCAGAGCCAAACAAATTTGCAATCACAGGAATATTATTATTATCCACATTTTCAAATAATAAAGTTGGTCCGTTTTTTTCAATCATCCGCGTAACAATTTCAGTTATTTCACAATCTGATGAGACCTTTTTATTAATTTTATGTAATTTATTAAAAGATTGTAACCATTCTATATATTCTCTTAAATCTTCAAACATATTAATCCTTTTTTATCTGTGATCTTATTTTATTAGATGCCATGTTAGATTCAAACACTTCCCTTGGAATACCTGTAAACATATCTTTAATTTGATCAGGAATAAAAACATTGTCAACATTTACAAATTTATTATCAATTGTTCTGCCACCAACGACAAATTTTGTACCGGAATTTTTTAAATATATAAACTGATTTATAATTTTATTATTATGCATTTCAGAATTGTAATATTTATTATCAAATAACCTAATAAGAGTATCTCCTCCAATCAAGAAATCAGCTCCTTTGAATAAAATTGACTTCCCTAAGAACGTTGCTTCATTAGTTACTAAAAGTTCACTAATATTCTTAAATTGTTTAATCCTTTTAGATATTTCTTCAAATGACAAATCTAGTTTATCAACATTCTTAAAAGATATTTCGAAAATAGGTTTCTTACCGCTAAGATTAATGCCGCATTTTAATAATTCTAAATGTCCTTCATGAATTGGATTAAAACTACCAGGAAAAATAAGGTATTTCGTATAATCAGTTACATTATTTATTAATGACAACCCAAGATCATAATGTAAATAATTGATTTTATTATTTTGTAATTTCTTAAGATTATCCATTAATTTTTTTTATTTATTAATAATTTTTATATTAGCTAAAGATGGAAATAAATCTTTAACAACTTTTATTTCAGGATTTAACAAAATATTTAAAACTAAATAACTAATTATATAATCCTGATGTTTACGATTAAGCTTATGATCTAAAAAATTAATTTCATAATTTGAGTTTATCTCATGCCCAAACAAAGATACAAAACTTCTATCAGAACTTAATTTTCTCCTATTTGTTTGCAAACTTGAAGATACAGCTAATGAAATTAAATTTTCAGGCATATTAATCATTTTAGAATATTTATTAAAATTATTGATTGCTAATTCTCTACAAATATTAGTATTGACATAACTATTACTTTTAAAAGATAATTCTTGATCGATTGCAATAGTTGAATAAGGCATATTTACTGAAATTAAATTATTAGAAATACCTTCTTGATCCATGAACCATTTTACCAATCTATGACATGAACCTAATAACGTAAATACAAACAAATATTTTGATAAAGAAATTTGTTTAGTTATTTTTTGGATGCGAACCTTGGATTTTTCATGAAATTGATCAAAAGTCATGTTTTACCTACAATGATAACAAAACTATTTAATTGACAAACAAACATTACATATAATCTTTTATAAATTAATTATATTCTAAAAGAATACCTATTTAAAATTATGAATATTAATAAAAAGAATAAAAAAACATTAAAACTTGGTTCCAATATAGTAAGAGTGTCAAGATTAGAGTCTATAAAACCCATAAACATAAGCACAAAAAATTTTAATATTACTAAAAGTCTATACAATCCACCTCTTGCACTTCTAGCCAGTTATATTTTAATAATACTTATAGGAACAATTCTTCTAATGATACCTCAAGCAGCAAATACTGAAGAAAATCACGGATTATTAACTTCTTTATTCACTGCAACTTCTGCATTTACTCTTACCGGATTAATAGTACAAAATACAAATCAATTTTGGTCTACATTTGGCCAAATCATAATAATTATACTAATTTTCATTGGTGGAATAGGTTTTATGACATCAACTATTTTTATTCTGAAATTATTTGGACAAAAAATTTCATTGCCACAGCAAATACTACTTAGAGAATCCCTGGCAGATCCAAGATCACTAGGCAAACTACAACTTGGAAATTTAATACCTACAATTAGTATTATTATTTCATATAGCATAATTATACAAATATTTGTAGGTATATTTTTATTCTTAGCATTTTATTCAAACATGAATGTAAAAGAAGCGATTTGGCAGGCAATATCACATTCTGTTTCTTCATTTAATGGGGCTGGATTCTTGTTTTTCAGTACTAAGGGATTACTTGGAGGATATGAAAAAAATATTTCTGTATTAACTTTAATGGGAATCAATATCTTTTTTGGAAGTTTGGGCTATTTGATATTTATTGACTTATTTCAAAGCTTTAGATGGAAAAAATTATCTCTAAATTCTAAATTAGTAATTTCTTCAACAATTTTTTTGAATTTATTTGGAACGTTGATATTATTTGCTCTAGAATCTCAACCAAATGGAGAATTGGAAAACACTGGAATAATAAATGGTTCCGGACAGTCTCTTTTTAATACTGTAAGCGGAAGAACTGCAGGATTTTCATCGATAGATTTTAATTCAGTTCGTATTCCAACAGCTTTATGGTGTTCTGCATTAATGTTTATAGGAGGTGCATCTGCTTCTACTGCAGGGGGTATTAAACTCAATACTATAATGGTTGTTTATTCATTTGTCATCAGCACACTTAAGGGATCTCCGAATACATCTATTTTCAATAGAAAAATTCCAGATGAACAAGTAAACAGATGTATCACAATATTAATGATTTCAATTTTAGTAATTTTTCTATTCACTATTATAATTTCTTTAAATGAATCATATGAAATACATAAAATATTTTTCGAAATTTGCTCTGCTTTTGGAACAGTTGGATTGTCTTCAGGTTTCACTCTACAAAGCTCAAATTCAAGTAGAATAATATTAATTATTCTTATGATAATAGGAAGAATTGGCCCATTAACTATGGTGCTTGTTTTAGGAAATAGAAACAAACCTATAATGTACAAAAACGTAGAAGAAAGAGTTACAATAGGCTAATAAAAATATCTAATATTAAATAATTATGAAAAAACAAGTTGCAGTGATAGGAATAGGAAGATTTGGCAGAAGTGTAGCTTCAGCACTTTACAATCTTGGACATGATGTTTTAGCTATCGATAGAAAAGAGGAAAGAGTACAGGATATGCTCGGCAAAGTTACATATCCGGTTTCAGGAGATGCAACAAATGAATTAACTTTAAAGGAGTTGGGTGTTCCATCATATGATGCTGCAATTGTAGCTATTGGTTCTGATACTGTTTCTAGTTTATTGACTTCAGTGTTACTAAGATCGTTAAAAGATAATATGTATATAGTTGCAAGAGCACAAGATGAATTACAAAGTAATGCCTTGAAATTAGTTGGTGTAAATAAAACTGTATTAGCTGAACATGAAATGGGAGAGCAAATTGCACACAATCTATTCAATCCAAATGTACAAGAATACATGAGCATGAACTCAAAATATGGAATTAGTAAAATCTTAGTTCCTCAACATATACAAGGAAAATCTTTGAAAGATCTAAATATTGGAACTTCAAGAGATAAATATAATTTAACTGCTTTAGGAATAGTAAGATCTAAAAATATCATATTAAATCCTGATGTTAATGAGGTGATAAAAAAAGATGACATCTTACTCATTGCTGGCAACAATGAATTGATTGATAAACTTACAGACTAATTTAAGGATTTAATAAATCAATATATTTAAATTTAGTAAAAATAAATCTAATTATTATAAAGACAAAATACTTGTTGCTGTATCTGGTAACAATATCGATGAGAAATTAGTGCAATGTGCCGGTGCGTTTTCAAATCCTGAAACTACAATTATTTTAATACATGTAATTATAATAGAAAGATCTTCGCCATTGGATATAGATAATGAAAATTCATATAATAAAGCTGAAAAAACACTGAAATCCTTGGAAAATAAAATAAGAAAAATGCATCCATCTACATTTGGAGAAATAATTCAAGCAAGACATGCAGGGGCAGCTATTTTGGAAATGGTAAAAATTAATAAACCAAGATTATTAATACTTGGAGCAAATAAAAAAGAAAATGAAAAATTTGATATAGGTGAAAATGCCCAATTTGTACTAAAGAACAATATTTGTCCTACAATATTATATAAAGATCTAAATTTTTAAAATGAATAATTCTCAACAACTTACAAATAAAAATAATTGTATTATTTTCGGGAATTCGGATATTGCTAATTTTATAATTGAATCTTTGTTAAATTCAAATAATAATTACAATATTACCCTATTGAGCGAAGAGTCATTCAATACTAAATTTAATAATGATATATATATATTGAAAGGGAATATTTATGATCCCAAAATTTTAAATGAATTAGATTTTTCAAATACATCGCTATCTATTTGCTGCTCAAAAGATACCAATTTAAATATACTTACATCTTCTTACATAAAATCATTAAAGGCAGAAAATATTTTTTGTTGCAGCTACGAAACACAATATAATAATTTATTGAATTCTCAAAATATAATCACATTCAATCCATGGAATATACCAACCAAACTAAATTCATACTGGAGGAAATAATTGTATATAGTTATTATAGGTGCAAATAATATTTCAGAGCAGCTAATAGACTGGTACTCAAAATACAATCATGAAATAACCATAGTTGAAAAAAACTTAAACAAATGCCATGAATTTGATCAATTATATGGGCCTATATGCCAACACGGAGATGCAACTGATCTAAATATTCAAAAATCATCTGGAATGGAGCGAGCAGATATTCTAATAGTTGCTACTAAGAATGATAGCACAAACTTTGTAATCAGTTCGCTAGCAAAATCTAATTTCAAGATAAATACAATTATTAATAGAATTAACAATATGAATTATTCTAAAGCGTTTAAAGAAAATGGATTTGATATTTTAATTAATGTTGAGTCAAGTATATTAAAATCTATAGAACAAGAAACTTCAATATTAGCACCATGGCCAATTGCAAAATTACAAACAAATCCATTAAAAGAAATAATAGGAATAAAAATAAATGACGATTCAAATATAATTGGAAAATCTATAACCGAAATGGACCTTCCAAGTCATTGTCAATTACTTTTAATAATAAGATCAAATGGCATTACAGATATCCCTTCAGGACATAAAACAATTCATTCAAATGATGAACTTATTGTTTTAATACAGGAAGGGAAAAAAGAAAGTGTGTTAGAATATCTTAGCTAAGGGAATTAACAATGAAAAGTATATCTTATTTAGGGCCTGAGGGATCTTACACAGAGCAAGCAACATTAACAAATTTTAAAAATGAAAAATTATTTCCCATGCCCACAATACCTGCAGTTATCGAATCAGTTCAAGATGATATTACTGATATCGGAGTTGTCCCAATTGAAAATAGTATTGAAGGATCGGTAACTTTCACTCTAGATTCTCTGATTCATGATTATAACGTATATATAAATGGAGAAATAATGCTTAATATTTCTCATTCATTAATTACAAATAAAAGTAAAATATTAGATAGCATTAAAAAAATTTACTCTCATCATCAGGCTTTAGCTCAGTGTAGAGTGTATCTATCAGAAAAATTACCTCAAGCAGATCTCATTCCTTCTTCCAGTACATCAGCAGCAATTTTTGATTTAATCAAAGATCCGGAAAATTCAGGGGCCATAGCTCATACAAGAAATGCTAAAAAACATAATTTAAATATTATTGAAGAAAATATACAAGACGAAATGAATAACATAACAAGGTTTGCAATATTATCAAAAAACAAAACAAATCCCACTCAAAATGATAAAACTTCATTTTGTTTTGATTTTAAAGATTCAGATAAACCTGGTCAATTAATTAATGTAATGAGTCAATTTTCTGACAACAATATAAATATCTCTAAAATTGAATCTAGGCCCTCAAAAAAGCAATTAGGCAAATATATTTTTTGGATGGATATTGATGGTCATTTAAAAGACAATAATTTAAATGAAATTTTTAATAAAATCAAAAAAACAACCAATACACTGAAAATTATTGGTTCATATAAAAAATCTACAAAAGTACATTAATTAATCGTCAGAATTTTGCTTGTTATTTTTTCTGTTAATCAATCTATCAATTTCATCGAAAATATCTTTAGAAGGTTCAATCCCAAGATTATCCAAGTATTTACGTAAAGCTTCTAATATATCTAAAGATGCATCTCGCATATTCATAGCAAATAATTTTAATCTCTCATTCTCTGTAAGTTCTGTTTGCTTTAATTTCCTAACTAACTTTGGGCCTAAAAACATTCCTAATGCAAATCCTAAAAATAGATTGCCAAAGCCTTTTTTATTTTTATTTTGAGCCATTATTTTTTCTCCTTATTTTATCAGTAGCAGTTTTAGTTGTTTTTTTTGCAGTTTTAGTTGCTTTATCCACATTAATTGATTTTAATGATTTTGTTATAAAATCAATAGTCTTAGAATTAATCTTATCAATTGGGGAAATCACATACCCAAATAAAGACCATAATTTTTGAGAATTTTCAATTAAAGAATTAATTTTAGTAATAATTCTATTTAATCTAATATACCCAAAAACAGCTAAGGCAGCTAATAAAACAATAAATGCAATTAATATTATATCTCTTAAAACAGCAGTTATTTCTACCATATATAATCCCTTGATAATTAAGGTTTAACCAATATCCTTAGATTTCCATCATCATCAGTATGCTGATTCATAATACTATGATTATCACTTTTTGCCCATAAAAATACATCATATGTATTTAATTTATCGGGAATAATCACTTCCACTATAGAAGTTTTATCTAAATTAATTTGTTCAGATAAAGCCGCAATAATACCAGCGCATGATTTACCTTTACCATCTATGACAACCTCTCCTTTGAAATTGCGAGATGTTTTATTTGAAACTTTATCCACGGAAATATTTTCAGAAAATTTCAATCCTTCTGATTTCCTTCTGTCTAGCTCAGATTTAAAATGATTCACAGCTTCCCAATATACTCCTTCATCTCGATCACCTTTAGAGCATACAGCTCCTCTAACGCCTACTATATCTGGATTAATTCTTGCCAATTCATCTAAATCACTCAATTTCAAATGTCCTGACAAAGCAGTACTCAATCCTCTAGATTTAGCAGACATAACCATATCTTTTAATTCTGACTCAGAAATAAAATCAAAAAGATTTCTCCCGTCTTTTACAAGAGTATCAATTAAAAATCCATCACATTTACCTTCTACTGACAAATCAACCATTAATGAAGGGTTCAAGCCGCCTTCATAAATCAAATTGTCAGCAAATAAAGAACCAATTAACATAGTGTTAGATCCTTCCAAAGCTTCTCTGCAAGCTAACAAAGTTTCTAATGCAAAACTATATTCTGTTTTCATAAATCCAACTTTAACCGATGTTGCTTTTAAAAGGCCTGCGGCATGAACAGCCATAGCCACTGTCCCAATTTGATCAGGAACAACACCCAAAGTCAGACTAGAATGTATTGGATCAGGAGCAATTTTTTTAACTTCTTTAAATATATTTGGATGAGCAGATCCTACTAAAGCTTCTTGCAAATTTTTAACATCAACTATATCTGCTCCGCCTTTAATAGCCTGTTTTGCTTCATCTACATTTTGAACACTAACTAATAATAACATTTCAAACCTCTATTTAAACTTCCAGTGAAATATTTAATTTCCCCAATTTAATTAATTCATCTTTTAAATCTTTTTTATCATCATCAGATAAATCTATAACAGGTAATCTAGGGCATCCACTACTCATTCCTACTAATTCTCCCCAATACTTACATAAAGCAACAGGCAATACACCTCCTGCATCTGAAACTGTCTTTCCCCACCATTTATCAGAAATATTTTTAATATTTCTGATTTCATTTTCATAAAGATTATTATCAATAATTCCCTTTGTTGCCTTATTTATAAACTTTACATAACTATTATTATCAGGTGTATCAAATCTCCAATCAGAAGTATTAGCAAACATAACTTGTTGCTGAAAGCCTTGTTTATTCCCTTCCCAAAATATCCATTCATCTGGTGTACTAATAATTGCTTTAGTACCTAATTCCAAATGTGATGCAATAGAAATTTCCTTATTAAAGCTAGCTTCTTTAACTCCAACTACATTTTCTATTTCTACAATACTATTTAGATCATTAGAATTTAAAATTGTTCCAAATTGAGGCGAATTATAATACATAATTGCAAGATCTGTATTCTGTGCTATATATTTAATGAATTCAATAACTTGATCAGGTTTACGAGCGGCAAAATATGGAGCTCCTATTATTAATAATTCATAATCTAATGATTTAGCGGAATCCATTAACTCAAAAATATCCTTTATTGAAGTATGGCTTACATGAGCTGCAACAGGCCAATCTTGAGCCTGGTCTTTAACAATAAACATTAATTTTTTTCTTTCGCTGGTAGACAAACTCCAAAACTCTCCCATACCCCAAGAACATCCAGCTCCATTCGTTCCTAAACTTTTAATATATTCAATATTATCACGCAAACCTTCTTCATCTATTAAGCCATTTTCATCAAAGGGTGTAACTAAAGTTGACCATTGTCCAACTAAAAAAGATCTTGCCCATTCTTTTGCTTCATTTTTCGTATAATTTTTCATCAGTGGAATTATTCTTTAATAGTAAATCTCTAAATCTCTAAATCTCTAAATCTCTAAATCAATATATATTTTACATTAGATAACTATAATAAATAAGTACCTGTGTTTATTTAACTAATTAAGCTTTCCTTCCATTTGTTCTTTAATTATTTTAACTTTTTTAAATAACAATTTATTTTTATTAAATCTATCAAAATTATCAACAACATAATATTCTGCCATTTTTCTTGATAATTCTTGAGTATCTTTATCCCGAATCAAATCAGCAACCTTAAATAAAGGTACTCCACTTTGCCTTGTATGTGTTATATCTCCCTCACCTCTGATTTTCAAATCTTCATTAGCTAATTCAAAACCGCTAGACATTCTTTCAAATATTTTCAATCTTTCTTTTGTATGTTCGTTTTGATTTCCTGAAACTAAAATACAATATCCTTCATATTTTCCTCTTCCTACTCTTCCTCGTAATTGATGTAATTGAGACAATCCAAATCTATCAGCACTTTGTATCATTATTACGCTGGCATTAGGGACATCAACCCCAACTTCGATAACAGTTGTACTCACTAATATATCTATATCAGCATTTCTAAATTTTTTCATTACTTCTTCTTTTAAATTTAAATTTAATCTTCCATGTAATAACCCAATATTGTAATCAGGAAAAATATTATTCTGTAAATTCGAATATACTTCCTCTGCAGAAGAAGAATTCAATTTTTCAGATTCTTCAATCAAAGGACAAATTACAATTGCCTGTCTCCCTTTATGAATTTCATTGTTTAAATGATTATATGCTGCTTTAATTCTATCTGGTGATATTAATTTCGTTTTAACATTCCTCTCTCCAAAGGGCATTTCATTTATTTCAGATAAATCCAAATCACCATAAGCCGTTAATGCCAAAGTTCTTGGAATAGGTGTTGCTGACATAGTTAAACTATGTGGATAATATTTTTCAGTACTTTTTATAGCAGCTCTTTGTAATACTCCAAATCTATGTTGTTCATCAATTATACTAAGTCCTAAATCAGGAATTTTAATATTATCTTGTATTAAAGTATGAGTACCGATCAGAAAATCATAAACTCCTTCATTAATTGATTCTTTCATCTCGTGTTTAATCTTCTCGGGCATACTACCTAAAAATAACCCTATAGAAATTTCTTTAGATAAACCTTTTATTTTTAACTTAGAGTGAAAAGGGGTTATCTTTGTAACATTATCAAACATTTCTAATGTACTTATATAATGTTGTTCCGCCAAAATTTCAGTTGGCGCCATAATTGCCGATTTGTAATTTGATTCAATGACCGCGAGAGCCGAAACCACAGCCACTAATGTTTTCCCACTTCCCACTTCGCCTTGCAAAAGCCTTGCCATTGGAACAGTATTATTTAAGTCTTTTGCAATTTCCCTTATTACATCTAATTGCGATTGTGTTGGAGTAAATGAAAGTGATTGGAAAAAACTATCAATAAAATCCCAAGAAACTCTGATTTTATATGAATTTTTTAATTCATTATATTCTTTTCTTTTTAATAGCCATGCACATTGATGAATAAAAAATTCATCAAATACAATTCTTTTTCTAGCACTGTTATAATCTTCTAAAGTTTCAGGATAATGATATTGTTTTATAGCTTTTTTTAATTCAATCAAATTGGCTTTATCAATAATTTCATTAGGTAAATAATCCTCAACACTATCTCCCATCAAATTGACAGCTTTCCTTACTAAGCTTCTTATACTTCTTTGATGTATTTGCCCTGACAAAGGATATACAGGGACAAATCTTCCAACATGGGTTAAGTCAGATTGATCATTAAACTCATTATTTCCTATTATTTCATATTCAAAATTACCTGAATATAAAAGTGTACCTCGGAAAATATTAACTTTGCCACTGATGATAACTTGAACACCAGGTTTTAATTGATTTACTAACCAACTCCTTCCAAACCACTGAACTTTCACATTCCCGGTATCATCACCTAAGATTCCAATTGTTGCATTTACGCCATTTCTATATCTTGCAGTTTTAGCTTCCCATACTTTTAAAACAACGGTTTGCACTTCCCCAGGTATTAAATCTTGTACTTTTTTTACATCATTAAAATCCCGATGTCTTCTAGGGAAATAATTAATTAAATCTTCTAAATCTTTTACCCGCAATTTCTCAAACATAGATAATATTTTTTTAGAAACCCTACCCAATAATTTAATGTCAGATTTTAATGTTAACTCTTTATTAGTATTAGTAGTTCTTTTTGTTAATGATTGATTATTTGCGATCCTAGTTTCAGTAAGCTTATTTTTTTTAAAATTGTCTATCTCTTTAATGAACCTGTCACAAAATAATTTTCTCAATTTATTATTGGCATTAGAATATAATGGCCTTTTACCAAATTTATCTTCTAAAATGCGAATAATGGGAACAAAATACACTATATTTTTTCCAATATATTCATCCAAGCCTCCACCAGAAACCGCGGTATTACTATAATCATTTGAAATTTCAAGATTCAAAATTCTTTCAAATATTGTTAAATTTTCAAATATTAAGTTTTTATCATGATTATTTTGATAAGAATTCATTCAATTTGTTTTATTATTCAATTACTACCCAAGCTTCAATATTAGATTGACCACCATATTGAAATTCCATCTCAATAGAACTAAAACGATCAATTAATTTATTTTCTAATTCGCTTTGATTTTCATTGCTATGATCACCCCAATATACAGTGATAAGGCTATCTGAGTCTGATTCCATATGTGATATTGTTTTTTCAATAGATTTAATTAATGAGGTTTCTGCAAATAAAATTGCATCATTAATTACAACTATGTATTCACCTTCTTTATACTCAATATTATTCATAACTCCAGATCTCGATGCCAAACTAATTGCCCCAAATATCATATCATTCGTATAATTCTCTAAATTTAAAATATTAGTATTTAAATCCAATTCGTTATTGTAAGGCATCATAGATGCCAAACCTTCTGGTATAGATTTAGTATTAAGAACAGATACATTTTTCAATGATTCTTCAGCAGCTAAATTACAAGCCATAATTGCATTTTTTTCGTTGGGTAAGATTATTACATGATCAGTTTGACATTCATCAATAGAATTCAAAATTTCCTCCACACTTGGATTTAATGTTTTCTCACATTTTATAATTTTATCTATCCCTAAATTAATAAATAAATCGTTAAATCCATTACCATTAGAAATAGCGATTATAGAACATATTTGTTTTTCGTTAAATTCAACTTCTAATTCATTAACAAATTCTTGAAATTGTTTATCCATATTTTCAACATTAATTTCCATTAATTCCCCATATTGTATACACGCAGATAAAATCTTACCTGGATTCTCTGAATGAGTATGAATTTTAATGTAATTTTCTATTCCGGTTATAACTGTAGAACCTCCATATTCATTGACAGCAAATTCTATTTCTTCCCGAGAAACATCTGCCCCATTAACAACTAGTTGCACACAATAACCCCACTCATCCTCAGCATGCTCCTGGACATATTTTTTGATATTTAATCCTTTACTAGATTGTCCAGGCTTATTCAAAATTTGATCAATGTCTGGTTTTTCATCCAACATATAACTTTTCATTGCTTCAAAAATAATTAATAATCCCTGCCCCCCAGCATCAACTACATCTGCTTGCTTAAGTACCTCTAACATATTAGGAGTATCTTTTAAAACTTCTCCAACATATTCGCATACTAAAGGTAAAACATCATTAAATGAATCATTATTATTTCTAACATTATTCCATGATTCTGAAACCGATTTAATAATAGTTAGCATGGTTCCTTCAACAGGGTTGCTAACTGATTCATAACTTGCCTCAACAGCGCTATCTAATGAATGTCCAAATTCTTTAACATCGCACTTATTAAGTTTGTCAAAGCCTTTTGACAATCCATATAATATTTGTCCTAAAATAACACCACTATTCCCTCTTCCTCCCAAAACAGCATTTTTAGCAATTTTTTTACTTACAATATCAATATTTTGATCTTTAATTGTATTGAGATTTTTTAACGCTGATTCCAAGGTCAAATACATATTAGTTCCTGTATCTCCATCAGGCACAGGGAAAACATTTAACTGATTAATTTGATCTTTAGTATTAAAAATTAAATCTTTAGCAAGAAACAAGATTTTAACAAAATCTGTTCCATTTATTGTTTTTATATTATTCATTTATCTGATTGAATATAAATGACAAAATCATTATGGAGTGATAGAATAATCCTGCTATTTTAGTAACATTATAAGTAATATAACATATATTTATAATTAATATTTATTACATAACTTAAAGGTAATTATGGCAAAGTGTGAATTAACAGGAAAAATACCACAATCTGGTAACAATGTAAGTCATGCAAAAAATAGAAACAAACGTAAGTTCAAGCCGAATTTACAAAAAGTTTCTTTTTGGAGTTCGAAACTAAATAAAAAAATTAGTATAACTGCTGCCACTAGTGCAATAAGAGATATAGATAAAGCAGGGAGCTTTGATGTTTATTTAATCAAAACCAATAATTCCTATTTATCTAACAAATTAAAAAAAGTACAAAAAGAAATAATTAGTAATTCATAATAAAGAATTAATCATTTAATAGTTTTCTGAGGACAAATTGTAGTAATCCTCCATTAGCATAATAATTCACTTCAGCATTAGTATCAATTCTTGATTTCAGAGTTATTTTTTTAATATCTTTTGAGTCAGGATTTTTGATAGTCATTTGGAATGAACTAGATGGAGTTTTTACATCTTCAATATTTTCAATTGATAAAATTGTATCTCCATTCATTTTTAATAAATTAAAATCTTCTCCATTAACAAATTCAACAGGCAATATCCCCATTCCAATCAAATTAGATCTGTGAATTCTCTCAAAACTTTTAGCAATCACTAATTTTACCCCTAATAAATAAGGCCCTTTTGCAGCCCAATCTCTTGAACTACCACTTCCATATTCATCTCCAGCAATAATAACCAAAGGAGTATTATCTTTTTTATATTTCTCTGAAGCTTCATAAATACTCATAATCTCATTAGAAGGAAAATGAATAGTATAACCGCCTTCTTTTTCAGAAATTAACAAATTTCTAAGCCTGATATTTGCAAAGGTTCCTCGTACTAGAACATTTTCATTCCCTCTTCTGGATCCGTATGTATTAAAGTCTATTGGGGAGATATCATTCATTTCTAAAAATTCAGAAGCAGGGGAATCTTTACTTATGTTCCCAGCAGGAGAAATATGATCAGTTGTAATACTATCTCCTAACACAGCTAAAATTCTTGCATTTTTTATTTCCGACATTTCTGGTAACTCTTTTTTAAAATTATTAAAAATTGACAATGGTTGGATATAGGTTGAAGATTTATCCCATTTATAAATATTACCATCAGGAATACTGAGATCTTTCCAATTATCATCACCTTCAAAAACTTTTCCATATCTATCTTTAAACATTGAAGAGTTAAGAGAATGATTAACAATAGAATGAATTTCTTCTTTTTCTGGCCATAAATCTTCTAAAAACACTTCTTCCCCATTTTGCCCTATCCCAATCGGATCAGTATCAAAATTAATATTCAGAGTGCCAGCTATAGCATAGGCAACAACTAATATAGGAGATGCTAAATAATTAGCCTTAACCTGTTGATGAATTCTTGCTTCAAAATTCCTATTTCCACTAAGTACTGCACAAGTTACTAAATTCTCATCATTAATTTTATTAGAAACTTTTTCAGGCAAAGGGCCACTGTTACCAATGCATGTTGTGCATCCATGTCCAACAATATGAAAACCTAATTTTTCCAATGGGTCTATCAAATCAGCTTTAAGTAAATAATCATCAACAACTTGCGAACCTGGCGCCAAACTCGTTTTAACCCATGGCCTTGAATTCAATCCTTTTCTTACAGCATTACGAGCTAATATTCCTGCTCCAACCATAACATCAGGATTAGAAGTATTAGTACAACTAGTAATTGCAGCTATGACTACAGATCCATGATCAAGTTCATTAGAATTTGTAATCGATTGTCCTGTATCAGCCAAGAATGTATTGAAATTAGATTTCACTTCGGATAATTTTACTTTATCTTGAGGTCTTTTAGGACCTGCCATACTTAGTTCTATTTCATCTAAATTAATCGTGATTGTACTATTATATTCCCTGGTATCTTGATTAGATCCAAATAAACCTTGAGATTTTGAATACTGTTCTATCAAATTAATTTGATCATTTGTCCTTCCAGTCAATTCTAAATAATCTAATGTTTTAGAATCCACAGGAAATAATGATGCAGTAGCACCATATTCGGGCGCCATATTAGAAATTGTAGCTCTATCTGGTAAAGATAATGAATTTAAACTTTCACCATAAAATTCAACCATTTTACCAACTACTCCATAACTTCTTAATTTTTGTGTTATAGATAACACAAGATCAGTAGCTGTTGCTTTTGCTGATAATTTCCCTGTTAAATTAACACCAACAACAGGTGGTATCTTCATATACACTGGTTGCCCAACCATGACAGATTCTGCTTCTATCCCGCCTACACCCCATGCTAAAACACCTAATCCGCTAATCATTGGAGTATGAGAATCTGTTCCAATTAATGTGTCAGGAAAAACCAATGAAATATTATCATAATCCCTAACAGAAATCACAGGGGATAAAAATTCTAAGTTTACCTGATGAACGATACCCGCACCAGGGGGGACAACTTTCACATTATCAAAAGAATTCTGAGCCCATTTCAATAAAGAATATCTTTCTTTGTTTCTTTCGTACTCTTTATTAACATTATTCATGAAAGCATTTTTTGTTCCAAAATAATCAACTTGAACACTATGGTCAATAACCAAATCAACCGGAACCATTGGATTAACTTTTGATGGATCTCCATTATTAGTTAACATTGCATCTCTCATGCTAGCTAAATCAACTATTGTAGGAACTCCAGTAAAATCCTGCAAAAGAACTCTTGATGGAAAATAAGGGACTTCTTCTGAATTATCAAAATCATTCCATAATTTCAATTTATTAATATCAAAATCTTCGTTGATATCTAAACTAGTATTTCGAATCACACTTTCAACCATAATTCTCACAGCATTTGGCATTTTATCAACACTTATACCAGGATTTGATTGAGCTAATTTTTTAAGACTACAAAAATAATAATCTCCTGATGATGTTTTAATACTATCTCTTATATTAAATTTATCAACAAATCTCATTTATTCATTCCTATCTTTCTAAATTAAAATATTTATAATTTTTATCTATATATTCTTCTTCATCTTTAGGAACATCTTCTTCAGCATATATCGCTTCTACCGGACAAACTGGCTCACATGCTGCACAATCGATACATTCTTCTGGGTTAATATAATATTGATCATCCTTATCAGTGGTATATATGCAATCAACAGGACAAACATCTACACATGACCCGTCTTTTAGGCCAACGCAAGTTTTACTAATTATATAAGTCATAATTCACCTTAATAATTTATTAGATATCTTAATAGTATATTTAGTTTAATATGCTTACAATATATTTTTAATCATTATTTATTTATTATGAAAATTAATAACAATAGCAAAATTGTTTTATTAATTGATGGACATTATTTAATGTTTAGATCATGGTTTGGAATCCCCAAT